>Ga0187894_10000171_pt1 | contig 85590 bp, 86 predicted proteins | sample GBC1701081metaG_FD_136650 | JGI IMG/M metagenome (GOLD analysis project Ga0187894, IMG submission 136650) | White microbial mat communities from a lava cave in the Kipuka Kanohina Cave System on the Island of Hawaii, USA - GBC170108-1 metaG ...
CGAAATCAAGTCAGCCGCAACCGCTTGGCGAAGACGACTCACCAACTGTTCTTCGGACGGCTCCTCCGCCCCCGCGATGCATCGGTTTGTCCTCTTGACAACGGCGGCCTCATAGGTGTTGGGGGGCTATGCCATACGGAGGACAAAGACTTGGGTGGACGCTGCCGCATCAAAGGGACGCCCATCTAGTCCCCCGTATTTGTGCTCGATGATGAACCCATTGTAGTGGAAGAGCGCATCCAATTCTTGCGGAAAATACATCCGCATTGGGAGATCCCCGACCTCGTCGTTGGCTTGATCGGGAAACTGATAGGAGATGCGATTGTGTTTGATCTGGGTGGACGGATCGTAGAGGGAGGTCTCCCACACCACGATATGGCCTCGGCCCTCCGGATCGTCATACTCCGCGAAAATATGGCGCGCGTCGGACGGCTGGAGCAGCAAGGCCAAGTTCGGGACAAAGACTTCAACGATGAAGTATCCCTCTGGCTTCAAGGCTCGCCGCACACAGGCCAGACACGCCTCAAAGTCCATCCGCGTCAACAAATGACAAAGTGTATTATTGGCGAGGAACGCCCACGCAAACACCGGGTCGAGTGTAAACGCGCGGATATCGCCCTCCTGCCAGTGCACCTTGACGCCTTGGCGTGCAGCTTTCTTCCGGGCTTCCGTGAGCATCGACGGACTCCGATCCAGTCCAGTCACGGCATAGCCCGCCTGTGCCAACGGAATAGCCAGGCGCCCAGTGCCGCAGCCTAATTCCAGAATCGGTCCCCCATACCGCCGTGCGTGGTCGAGCCAGAACGGGGGTACCGCCGTCCCACAGAGAAAGTCATAGTGGCTGCCACGTTGATAAATCAACTCAATGTCCGCGGGCATAGATGACCCCCTGAACGTCTCAGCGGCCGCGTTCACGCACAGACCAGACGAAAGCCGCCCAACGCCCGCGGTCACCGCGAGCTGCCCAACCGCACCCTTTCATATTTATTCTAAACCGTAACAGGGCAGCGATGCGGTGGAACGCCTCGTTAGGTCACAATAAGGCAGTTTCAAAAATCCTCTGGTCTAATTGTCGAAGTTTGTAAATTACCATGTAGCACGGTATACAATGTTATTGTGTAACCAGTGACTTGGTAGCCATTCCGCTCAAATCTAAATGTCTCATCAGCTTTGCTGTAGCTTGTCTCCGGCCCAAACAGGTGCTTGTAGCCGTACCACTTTGTGCCCGCCGCATATTTAACAATATAAGTTCCGAGGGGCACATCTATCTGAACTGTGCTTCCGCCGTGAACGAAAACGGTGAGGACATCCGAATCAGAATAGGCGTCTGCCAACTTGACAAGATAATGACTACCCGTTGAAGATTTTATCTCGAATGGAGCAATAGTCTCCAGTTGAGTGAACTTTATTACTTTCCCATTGTAGGGTAACGGCTGTTCCGGTGCGGTGAAGATTGGTTGTGACGGTACAGGGCGAGTAGGAGCTGTAGCTCTGGTTTGCTGACCAATATCGGGGCGTGGTTGGCTCGGCTGTGGTCGTACCTGACGGGAGGCTGTTGAAGAAGAGGAGGGAGTCGCAAGGGGATTTGACAAGCTGCCGCCGTCACCAAAAATGACTATAAGCCAGAAGAGACCGAAGAGCGCCCCGAGAACACCGAATACTTGCAAGAAGCTCTTCGTCTGTTCAACAAACTTGGCCCGCTTCGCAGCCTTAGATACTGTATTAACTTTTGCAATAAGCTCGTCATAAAGTGATCTTGGCGAATCATGAGTTATAGAGAAATCGCTTGCTGCTGGTCCCTTCCAGTTTTCGGAGTGATTCAACCCGAGTCGAGCCCGAAGCTTCCCGACATCCGAAAGTCCCGCATGAATTCGGTCGTAAACTCGTCGGCGAGCAGAATCAAGCAGCACCACTTCTGCGTCTTTCCGGAGCCCGGCATGGGGAGTTTTAGTGATCGCAGTCCGAATTTCGGACTCAGAGCCGTCAACAGATATTCCAAGCCTTTTGTATAAATCACGCATGGCCGTTCAAGTAATCGTAAGCGTCTTTTATGCGCTTAAAGGTGAGTGACGCCGCAGCTACCGCTTCATTTCCCAAGGACACAAAGCGGTCCGGGTGGTGGACTTGTGCTAACCGACGATAGGTTTTCTTAATCTCTTCTGGTGAAGCGTCTTCCTCTAAGCCAAGTATTGCCAGTGCACGGACGCGCTCCGAATTTGCCTTTGAGGAAGGGGAAGCTTGGGAACGGTTTGACTCTGAATGACTTCCATTTTGATTCTGACGGCGCTGTTCTTTAGCGATCCACCATTCGGCTGTGCTTGGATCTGCTAGCTCAGGAATCAGCTTTGACGTTACTTCTACAAACGCCTCATTAAGTTCGACCGCCGTTAGCCCGACAAGGTCCGCCAGAAAGCGTAATATGTAGTTCTCTGATGCGGTAAGATATCCGTCCGCAACAGCCATGCCGATCGCCATCTGCATGAACAAAGATGCTTTTTCTCCTGTGAAGTGAATCCGTACAACCTCGGCTGCTAGTTGAATGGCTTGCAAGTCAGCGGAAGTCGATATTTTTAGTATCGGCTCGATTGCGTGCCCGTGGCTTGACGCTTCAAGAATAGATTGCAAGCTCTCGGCTTCTTCCTCGTCAATGCACCCATCGCTCGCCGCGATCCAAGCCAGCAACAGAAGCACTGCGGTGCCCACTTCGTTCCCGCTTCTAATCAGTAGAAGTTCAAATTCAGAAAATTGCGGGACTGCCATATAGATCAATCTGTTGTGTGACCTAACGGGTTGCCAATAACCCGCGCCGGGCGAAGCGCGGCGTCGAGTTCATCGGCGTGTTGGGCGGCAGGCCGCGAAGATACTCTACCGCTTTCGATGTTTAAGCAAGGCAGCTTTCAGGCGAAACCACGCTTCTTTGCTAGGAGCTTCAAACGCGTGGTCCAACGCTGATGTCAATTCCTCCGGGAACAGCATTACTTTGCCTCCGCTTGTCCGCCCGAAACTTTCCTGGATTTGACCTATCATTGCTTCGTAGTCATTCCCGTGGAGCTGCTCCAGTTTGTCAAAAAGGGATTCGTTATTCCAGAATCTGGCATCATATGTTGGATCGAAAACTTGGGTGAGCAAACTCCGGATTAGATCGACAAGCGGCCCCACATATCGCATACCGAGTATCTTTAAGAACGGATAACTCCCTTCATCCAACGAGAGAGCGACCTGCCTACCAAAAAGCTCAACCTCTTTTTGCGGGGACCCTGACCGAAGATATTCGCAAAGACGCGTTGCGTAATTTGTTGCTGTTTCCCGGGAAGCCGTGTGGCGTTTGAACTCTGATAGTCCACCTTCGAGGTACTCGAGGAGTTTAGTATTGAAATACTGGATACCATCTTCGTCCGGTCTGTCTTTTCCTGAGCCATCCGAAAGCGTAATGAATTTGGGGGCTTCCTGGCCCATGATTAGAAACGCGGCAAAGCAGGTTACTTCGAAGGAAAGACATATGCGATCCTCGTCGTTAATGACGAGCAACCGACTGCCAGGACCTCGCGCATCCCGGCAGATTTGTTCTGCGGCTAAAGAGAGACCTTCAATGAATTGAGTTTCAGCCATTGTTTGGACCAGCAGCATGGCCGTAGCCAGCGCCTTGCGCTCAAGAGTTCTCTTTTCAATTTTCATGCGGTTTCACACAAGTGTATTTCGTCCGCCTAACGTTTGAGTTCAACGGCTGCCGAAGGCAGTCCGCTGGAACGAAGGGTTGGGCGTCACCTTGCAGGTTGGCCTGATCATCACTTTGCTGCCAGCTTGGAGGCGTTCCATTTAGCCGCCGCCTCACCCGCGCGACGCTGCCTCCGGAAAATGCTGTGGCTGCACTGCGGAATGGACATTCTTGGACTGTGGCCTGTACGAAACGGCGATCACGCCATTGTCGAAGCGCATCAGGTCCACGAGGGTCAGTGTGATTGGAGCGCTCAACTCATCGAACAGGCGCATGCCAGAGCCAACCACGACGGGGCAGATCATCAGATTGAGTTCGTCCAGCAGGCCGTCACGAAGCAGGGAGCGAACCAACTTCGGGCTGCCTGGAACTTGGATGTCTTTCCCGGGCATTGCCTTGAGTTGTCTGATATTCGTTGCGAGTTCGCCGCCCATCAGGGTTGCCGGCAGCCACTCGAGACTCTGGAGCGCATGCGAGAACACATACTTTGCCGAGTTGTTGAGGAACTTGGCCATCGGCACCTCGTCTCCTTGATGTCGCCACAGCTGAGTAAAAAGCGCATAGGTTCGTGGACCGAGCATCACCGCGTCAGCCTTCGCAATGCCAGCTGCGATTCGCTCGGACATCGCCTTGCTCATGTACGGAAAGCCCCACTTCTCGGGCGCGTCCACGACGCAATCGAGCGACGCGAAGAGGCCCGCGACAATCCGTCGCGGCTGGACGGAGTCTTGGCTTACTTCAGTTCCAGGTTCCATGGTCGATTCTCCTTTCACATTCACTGATTGATGGAGCTGCCACTTGTTCGGCGTCGCAGTGCCGACGCCGGTTCCTAACTGGTCAAGGTACTCGCTGCCGTGCCTGTGACGCCCAACTATTAATTCTATGGTTTCCGCCCATCTACTATAATTTCCCGAACTTGACAATGAATTGTTGAGTTTGCTAGTTTTTGTTACTGTATAACTCCCTCTATTCGGTAGTTATCATGACATGGATATCCTGATATGTTATCGCTTCCCTCTGACTTGGCCACTCGCTACGCCACTTGGTTGGCACACCAGGACGTCGCCGTTGACCAGAGGCCGCACTACACCAAGTGGCTGCGCTATTATTGGGATTTCTGTCACAAGTATGCCCTGGAGCCAACGAAGCGACAGAGTTTCCCGGCGTTTCGCGCAAAGTTGCGCAGTAAGCACCAGTCTGACTCCCAGTGTCAACAGGCGTATGCCGCGGTCTCTTTATATTATGAGATGGTGTTGGTAGATAGGCGGAGGACAGAGGTGGCCGTGCTCTCTCCCCGCTCGCCTAAGCCGCTCAACGCGCCCGCCCGACGGGACAGGGAGGCAGACGGTTTTCGGTCTGACCATAATGAGGGGTCCGTTAATGAGGGATCCGTTCCGATGCTTGCCTCAGACAGCCCAAGGGAGGTGGCAGGAGTGAAGCTGACCGGAGCCAGTTGGGTGGCGGTGTATGAGCGGCTGCAGGCGGCTATTACCGTCCGCCATTATTCGCCCAAGACGTTGCGGGCCTACCAAGCATGGACGCGGAAGTTGCAGACGTTTGTCAACAGCAAGGACTCACAATTAGTGTCGATGGCAGACGTGAAAGGATTTTTGAGTTTTCTGGCTGTGAAACGGCAGGTCGCGGCGTCGAGCCAGAACCAGGCATTTAACGCCTTGTTGTTCTTGTTCAGGCATGTGCTGGAGAAGGAGTTTGGCAAAGTCGAAGGGGTGGTGCGGGCCAAGTGGCGGCCATATATTCCGGTCGTCTTGTCCCGGGAAGAGGTCGATCGTGTGATTAGGCAGCTGGAGGAGCCGTATGATCTGGTGGCCAAACTCTTGTACGGCTGCGGGTTGCGGTTGTTTGAGGGCTTGCAGCTGCGGGTACAGGATGTGAATTTTGCCATGCAAGTGGTGACCGTGCATGACGGGAAGGGGCAGAAGGATCGCACGGTGCCGTTGCCCCAGGTGCTGGTGCCGGAGTTGACGGCCCACCTTGAACGGGTCAAGCAGGTGCATCAGCAAGACCTGGCTGCCGGTTATGCAGGGACGTTTTTGCCCGGCGCCTTGGCGGCCAAGTATACGCGGGCGGCCAAGGAGTGGGCGTGGCAGTGGGTCTTCCCGGCCAAAACGCTGACACTGGTGCCGGCGACCCAGGAGTACCGGCGCTATCATCTACATGAGACCCACGTGCAGAAGGCCCTCAAGCAGGCGGTAATCAGGAGTCAGATTCCCAAACGGGCGTCGGCGCATACATTGCGCCACAGTTTTGCCAGCCATCTCTTGCAGGCCAACTATGATATTCGCACCATCCAGGAGTTGTTGGGCCATAGTGAGGTGAAAACGACCATGATGTACACCCATACGGTCCCCAGTGTCACGCGCAAGGAGGCCAAGAGTCCGCTGGATTTCTGAGGGGCGAGGCCCCCGTCCGACCGTGGTGACGCGTCGCCACCGAGCGTGATTCACTGCGCACTTCCCCTGCTGCGGGACCGCGTGCTGCTGATAGGCTAAGCAGACAACAACCCGTATCTATGGGCGGGAGAGGGAGCCAGAAAAGCTTTTGCACTCTTCCCTTACACCGCCTTAATGACGGGCACTGATTGTCCCTTATATGGATTCCTCTTGATCTTTATCCATTATGCCGGAGCCCGTTCATGCCCTTCGGCCTGGCTCAGGACAGGCTCCGACCAGCTCAGCACGAACGGGATTTTCCTTTCTGTATGAGCCTTGACCGTTCGCCCTGAGCCGGGCGAAGGGCGAGCAGCTATGGATAGTCCTCAAAGAGAATCCGTATTAGTCTTCCACAACCACAGGCGTCACATCGTGAACTACCGCCCAGCCTGGCTCCACACCTGTTAGGATGCCGGTATCCGAGGGAAGATCCCCCACGACTTCAGACGCACGGCAGTCAGGAATTTAGTTCGTGCTGGAGTACCAGAACGAGTTGCCATGACCATGACCGACCATAAGACCCGCTCCGTGTTCGAGCGCTACACTATCGTGAGCGACGGAGACTTAAGAGAGGCCGCAGGCAGGCTGAACAAAGCGATACACCCACAAACAACTACCCTTTCAACTACCCTGCCCGACACCCTACCCGTTAACTCCTTGAATTATTGATGAAGGCGGCGACCGGATTCGAACCGGTGAATGGAGGTTTTGCAGACCTCTCCCTTAACCACTTGGGTACGCCGCCGTGAAGCCGTACCTTACCTTGTCTCATAAAGGTATTTCAACACCCCTTGGACTTCAGGTGACAGATGGGAGGTTCTGAGTTATAAGAAGGGAAGAAATAATTTCTTCCCTGTTTGCTGTTCCCCATACTTAACCATCATTAGATCATGATCGAACGCTATACTCGACCAGCTATGGGCCGTATCTGGTCAGAAGAAAACAAACTGGCCAAGTGGCTAGAGGTCGAACTGCTCGCCTGCGAGGCTCTGGCAAAACGCGGTGAAGTTCCTCAGGAAGCCGTCGCACGCCTCCGCCAACATGCACGAGTCAATATTGACCGTATGCAAGAAATAGAGGCAGAGGTTAAGCACGATATCATTGCTTTTGTCACTTCGGTTGCCGAATCCGTGGGCGCGGAGGGGCGTTACCTTCATCTCGGTCTCACCTCTTCCGATGTGATTGATACTGGCTTCGCCGTGCAACTGTGTGAGGCTGCGGATCTGCTACTGGCAGACCTTGAAGCGTTGACGAGCGTCCTTGCCGCGCTTGCCCGTGAACATGAGACAACCGTGATGATCGGTCGCACCCACGGCGTTCATGCGGAACCGATTACCTTCGGCCTCAAGGTCGCACACTGGTACGCGGAGATACGCCGGAATCATCATCGCTTGAGTCAAGCCAGACAGGAAATCGCCTTTGGCAAAATTTCCGGCGCGGTAGGGACATTTGCCAATATCGATCCCGAAGTCGAGGCCCTTGTTTGCGCTCGACTCGGCCTCAGCCCTGAACCGATCTCTACACAAGTCGTGCCACGCGATCGTCACGCGGCGTTTTTCTCGACCCTCGCTTTGATTGGAAGTTCGCTCGAACGCATCGCTACAGAAGTCCGTCACTTACAGCGCACCGAAGTCCTTGAAGTGGAGGAACCTTTTTCGCCTGGACAGAAAGGCTCCTCGGCGATGCCGCATAAGCGCAATCCGTGGCAACTAGAAAATGTTTGCGGCTTAGCCCGGCTGCTGCGGGGGTATGCCCTTGCGGCGCTCGAAAATGTGCCCTTGTGGCACGAACGTGACATTAGCCACTCTTCAGTCGAGCGCGTGATCGGTCCAGATGCCACGATTACACTTGATTTCATGCTAGCCCGCCTTACCAATATTCTCGATAAATTAGTCGTGCATCCCGAACAGATGCGGAAAAACATGGAGACACTGGGAGAGGCAATCTACTCAGAACACCTGCTGCTTGCCCTCATACGCAAAGGAATCTCGCGCGAAGAAGCCTATCGCTGGGTACAGCGGAACGCCATGCGGGTGTGGGAAAATAAGGCTTCTTTTGCTGCCGAAGTGCGACGAGATCCAGATATCACGAAACTTTTGACTCCGGCGGAGATCGATCGCCTCTTTGATGCACCTCATGCGCTGAGGAACACCGCAACCATCATTCAACGTGCCCTGAAGGAGTAATAACTGAAGACTATGCTGGCAAAAGTCTACGTCACTCCGAAAAAAGCTATTCTCGATCCTCAGGGAAAAGCGATTGTTCATTCGTTGCACGCACTCGACTACACCGAGGTGATTGACGCCCGCATGGGAAAATATCTTGAAGTCCGCCTGATGGGCTTGTCACGAACTGAAGCAGAACAGCGCGTGGACGAAATGTGTCGTCGTTTGCTCGCCAATCTTGTCATCGAAGACTTTCGTTTCGAAATTGTCGAGGAGTAAATCCTGGTGAAATGGGGAGTTGTAACCTTTCCTGGCTCGAACGATGATCGGGACGCGCTCTATTGTTTAGAAACCGTTTTAGGACAACAAGCGGTGAGTTTATGGCATAAAGACCGCGACCTGCAAGGTGTCGAAGCGATCGTTCTCCCTGGTGGCTTTTCGTACGGCGATTATCTTCGCTGTGGCGCCCTGGCACGGTTCTCACCGGTCATGCAAAGCGTTAGCGAATTTGCCAAGGCTGGCGGCCCGGTGCTGGGGATCTGTAACGGCTTCCAGGTGCTCTGCGAAGCCGGTTTGCTTCCCGGTGCCTTGGTGCGCAATCGTTCGCTCTCGTTTATCTGTGAATGGGTACAGATTCGCGTAGAAAATACCCGCACCCGTTTCACTGCCGGTTGTTATCGCGGAGAAATGTTGCGTATCCCGATTAAGCATGGTGAGGGTTGTTACGTTGCCGATGAGGCCACATTAAGGACACTGGAAGTGAATGGGCAGATAGTATTCCGTTATGTCAATGCAACTGGCGAGGTGGATGAGGCAGTGAATCCCAACGAGACGTTGCACAACATTGCCGGGATAACCAACGCGAAAGGGAATGTTGTCGGCCTCATGCCCCACCCTGAACATGCGGTTGAGGCACTTCTCGGTGGTGAAGACGGGCGTAAGATCTTCCTCTCTGGCTTGGCACGTTAACTATGCGCAAGACTCCTACCGTCACGCTTCAACTTGCACTCGATCACGGCCTCGCGGCGGACGAGTACAACCGGATTCTCCACATCCTCGGTCGCACCCCGACCTTTGAAGAGCTAGGGGTTTTCTCGGTGATGTGGTCGGAGCATTGTAGTTATAAAAGCTCACGCCGTTTCCTCCGTCAGCTTCCTACCACCGGTCCGGCAATTCTGCAGGGGCCTGGTGAGAATGCCGGGATCGTCGATATCGGCGATGGACTGGCAGTCGTCTTTAAGATTGAGAGCCACAATCACCCCTCTTTCATTGAGCCGTACCATGGTGCGGCGACCGGCGTCGGTGGTATTCTCCGTGATGTCTTCACCATGGGCGCTCGACCTATTGCTTCCTTGAACTCCTTGCGCTTTGGCGCCATTGATCATCCTCGAACCCCTTATCTTCTCAAAGGTGTCGTCGCTGGCATCGGCGGATACGGCAATTGCGTGGGCGTACCGACCGTGGGTGGAGAAGTCTATTTCGACTCCGGCTATAACGGCAATATTTTGGTCAACGCGTTTACCCTCGGAACGGTTCGGACAGACCGTATCTTCCGCGCCAGCGCCGCTGGGGTCGGCAACCCGGTGATGTATGTCGGTTCACGCACGGGGCGGGATGGTATTCATGGCGCAAGCCTTCTCGCCTCCCGCGAGTTTGATGCTCGCTCCGAAGAGCTGCGACCGGCGGTTCAAGTGGGAGATCCGTTCACCGAGAAGTTGCTCATTGAAGCGTGCCTTGAACTCATGCAGCAGGACCTCATCGTTGCGATTCAGGACATGGGCGCAGCAGGATTGACCAGTTCATCGGTGGAAATGGCGGGGCGAGGGAAAACCGGCCTGTTGCTCAACCTCGATCACATCCCCGTGCGTGAAGAGGGGATTACGCCGTACGAACTGCTGCTTTCGGAATCACAGGAACGGATGCTCTTAGTTGCTAAGGCTGGCTGTGGAGACGAGGTGAAAGCAATTTTTGCGCGCTGGGATTTACAGGCAGAGATTGTTGGGTGCGTCACTGACGACGGGCTCTTTCGCACGCTCTGGCATGGCGAGGAAGTCGTACGTATCCCCGTCGCGGTCCTCACAGATAGTGCTCCAGTGTATGAACGACCGCTAGCTCAGCCGGCAGACTTTGCCGAACGGCAACGGTTAGATTTGTCAACGCTTCCTCTGCCAACTGATTACGGGCAGGTTCTCCTGCGCTTACTCCAATCGCCAAACCTCGCCAGTAAAGAATGGGTCTACCGCCAATATGATTCCTTTGTTTGTGGCAACACCGTGGTCCAGCCCGGGTCCGATGCGGCAATTTTGCGTCTCAAAGGAACCACTAAAGGCATCGGCCTTAGTGTAGACTGCAACAGTCGCTACTGTCTGCTTGACCCATATCGAGGGGCCCAGATTGCGGTCGCTGAGGGAGCACGCAATGTCGCTCTCAGCGGTGCCCAACCAGTAGCCCTTTCTGACTGCCTCAATTTTGGCAGCCCGGAAAGGCCGGAGGTGATGTGGCAGTTTCAACAAGCGGTTGCCGGTATGCGTGATGCCTGTCTCGCTCTGGGATTGGCGGTCGTCAGTGGGAACGTCAGCTTCTATAATGAGACTGAAGGGAAGGCAATTCCTCCTACCCCGACGATTGCGACAGTCGGCATTCTGCAGGATGTTACCCGCCATGTCACCCAGTGGTTCAAGCAAACCGGAGATGTTATCGTCCTCCTCGGCGAGGCCCGGGAAGAGATCGGGGCCAGTGAATATCTAGCAGTGATCCACGGCATGGTTGCCGGTGCTCCTCCGCAACTGGATCTCGAGCGGGAAAAGCGTCTCCAGCAATTGTGTTTAATAGTCGCTCAAGAACGATTGCTCTCATCCGCCCACGACGTAGCTGAGGGTGGCCTCGCCGTTGCTCTGGCCGAAGCCTGTATCTCACGTCCAGAAGGAGCGATAGGCGCGCGGGTTATGCTGACGGGGGGGTTGCGACCTGATATCATGCTGTTCGGGGAAAGCCAATCACGGGTGCTCGTGTCCCTGCCGTCGACTGCCTTGCCTCGCTTACAAGAGCTTGCTCGCGCCGCTCATTTGCCCTGCGTGGCGCTTGGGGAAGTTGGTGGCACGGACCTTATTGTTGCTGGACATCTTCAGTTACCAGTTAACATGGTGCAGCGATCGTGGCAGACAGCGTTAGCACAGCAGCTCAAGTAATGAGGAGAGGAATAGGATCCATTATCATCGGAACCGACCATAAGAAAACGCTTTGAAGACGGTGAAAGCCCTATGAAGCAATCACTTACCGATACTCCGATACAACCTCTCGATGACCAAGCCGATGACGAGGTATTCGATCGCTTCCATGAAGAGTGTGGGGTGGTTGGCATCTATGGCCATCCAGAGGCCGCGAATCTTGCTTATCTTTCCCTCTATGCGCTCCAGCATCGTGGTCAGGAGTCTGCGGGTATTGCTTCATCCAACGGCCAGACGTTACTTGTCCACCGGGGTATGGGTCTGGTGGCTGACATTTTCGACGAGAAAATTATCCGGCGACTGGAAGGATCGAGTGCGGTCGGTCACAACCGCTACTCTACTGCCGGTTCGACCGTGTTAAAAAACAGCCAGCCGCTCGTGGTCAAATATACACATGGGTCGCTCGCCGTTGCCCACAACGGAAATTTGGTCAACGCCGAGGAGTTGCGCACTCGCCTTGAGGCGCATGGCTCTATCTTCCAATCCACAGTTGATACTGAGGTTATCCTTCACCTCATTGCTGCTTCGCGAGCTGAACAACTCGTCGATCGGATCATCGAAGCGCTGTGGCAAGTGCGCGGCGCCTATTCACTCGTTTTCCTCAGCGAACATGAGATGGTTGCCGTACGAGATCCCTACGGCTTCCGTCCGCTGGTTCTCGGACGGATACACGACGGAGAGAAAGATACGCACATTGTGGCATCAGAGACCTGCGCCTTGGATCTTATCGGCGCTGAATACGAACGTGAAGTTGCGCCGGGCGAAGTTTTATCCTTTACGTCTCACGGAGTAATTTCCTATTTTCCATTTCCCCATGAGCCCACTTCGCGCTGTGTGTTCGAGTACATCTACTTTGCACGACCTGATAGTCTGTTGTATGGGCGGAGCGTTTACCAAGCACGAAAAGAATTTGGCCGTCAACTGGCTCGCGAAGCTTCGGTCCCAGCTGATATCGTGATTCCCGTGCCCGACTCTGGTGTCCCCGCCGCCTTAGGTTATGCGGAAGAAGCCGATTTACCCTTCGAGATGGGACTGATTCGCAACCACTACGTCGGCCGTACGTTCATCGAGCCGCTGGAGTCGATTCGCCACTTCGGCGTCAAAGTCAAATTGAACGCGCAGCCTGAAGTCTTGCGGGGAAAGCGGGTCATCGTCGTAGACGATTCCATCGTTCGCGGCACAACCAGCCGAAAGATTGTTTCTATGATCCGCGCTGCCGGTGCAACTGAAGTCCACGTACGAATTAGTTCCCCACCGACGATTGGACCGTGCTTCTATGGCGTAGACACACCAACCCGCCGCGAACTGATTGCGTCTTCCCATACCGTCGCGGAGATCTGTCGATATGTCACAGCAGATTCGCTGGCGTATTTGAGCGAAGCGGGGATGTACGCAGCTCTGAAAGAGCGCAGCAGTGGATTTTGCGATGCCTGCTTTACCAATCGCTACCCTGTTCCCTTAGGAGAGCGTCCGCGCGGCAGCCAGCTTCCGCTGTTTGGCGAGATTGAACGCTGAGCCGAGAAAGTCTCGTCTCTTTGCGGAAAAGGGGTTCTCTCGAAACCACCAACAAAGCCCTGGCCAAAAGCAACGTATTCACAATGCTTTCTCTAGAGGTTCTCGCGTTGCCAGAGTTCAAGAATGAGGAGAACCTGAAGGAGGTAGGCGTGATCAACTTTGCCCTGTCTCGTTTCTTCCATGAGTTGACGCAAAGTTGCCCCGCGATATATCCCCCTCGCTAGACTTTCAGGGTGTAACAATACCTGCTCCACAGAGTTTAGCAGCGTTTGTTTCATCCAACGGTCAAAGCTATGGTAGTGACGGTATCCGCGGAGATTCAAGCGCTTCAACAAGCTATTCGCCTTGTCCAATATTTTCTCGACGAAGGGGTTGGCATCTCCGGGGGCGCCGGTATTTGAATTCCGTACTTTCAGCAAGGCTGGATTATTCGTACCAATAAGAATGCGATGAATATCCGTTTTGTCCCGCCATCGAGCAGGGCAGCGGAAAAGCAACTGCAGAAAGTCCTGGTCCACAAAAGGCATCCGTACCTCGACAAAGTTGCGGAATAACTCTAGGGAGGCAAGCGTAAACCGTCGGTGGAGCTCGGCTAGATACAGGTAGCTACACAGGTCTGGTGGTGACAAACGCACGTCGGCAATGCTCTCTTCGAGCGACCGGCGCGCTCCTCCTTCTATTTGAGCAGACCATTCTTCGGTGAAAAGATCACTGAGGGTTATATTCCCACTGATATAATTGACTCGCTCCATCATGTAGGAAACGAACTCGTCCTTGCTTTGCATTGCATAGATTCGCTCATCCGTATGCAGTGGCCAGGCAAGGCTCGCCTTGGCCAGTTCTCCTCCATGACCACGTAGCAACACAGAGAAATTAGCTTCTTCAAGAAGTTGTAACGCTAGTATCTCTGTAAGGCCATGCGTCAAATACATGCCATCAGTGAGAGTAACCATACGTTGGAGGTTAATCAGACCCTCGTTGAGGTAGTTGATGTCAAGCTCGAGAAACTGGTGGGTCGTACCTGCGATCCGGGACAATTTCGCGGCAATTACCTCGTCAGCACACCCCTTCGCTCCGAGGGTATAAGTTGAGATTGGCGTGCGAGTACAGTCGATCGCACTGAGAATTGCTCGCGAATCAAGTCCTCCCGAAAGGGACATGCCAAAAGGATATTCTCCTATAAGCGAACGCTGCACGGCTTGGTTGAAGGCGTGGCGGACGTCCTCAAGGTATGCCGGCTTGCCGTCTTCCCATGTGGAGAATGCAGCGTCAACTCGCCAGTAGCGCTCAATCGTGCAATTTCCGTCCTCCCAGCAGTACGTCAGGGTAGACGCTGGTGGTAACAGCTGTACCTGCGCAGCAAGGGTTTTTTCGCCGAAAGGACAACCAAAGGTTATATAATCAGCTACCGCTCGTGGATTCAGCGTTGGCTTGGCCTCCGGATCACAGAGAACAGCTTTGAGTTGGGAGGCAAAAATAAATCGCTGCGGTCCGTTAAACCAAAACAGGAAATATGAGCCCAAGCAATCATTGACGAGCACGAGTTGCTTCTGTCTTTCATCAAGCACGACAATGCAGAAGGCTCCTTGCATCCGAGACGCAAAGCTTCGCCCATACAAACGATACAAAGCAGTGAGGAGCGCCCCAATCCCTTGCCCTGACGAAGGAGCGCCCTCTGACCTGAGCAGCGTTCTTAATTCCGCCTCATTGTAAAGGTCCCCGTGAAGAAGGACATGAACCTCATCGCTTTCTGTAAGCTGAGGGGTGGGCTGTAGGACTCCAAGATGAACTCGCCCGAGAGCCCATCGGTCGTCGTGGGCAATTCGACTCTCGCTCTGCAACCGCTTCTCGCGTTGCATCACAGTGAGACCCGCTCCGAATACTGATCTTATATTCTGTTCAAGGGTCTTTTGGGCAATACCAATTAATCCTGGCATTACTGCTATCCTTCCATATCACTCTTGGTTAGAATCCTCGCCCGAGCGGCCTTAGCACTTGCTCTCAGGACAAGCGCGTTGCAGGGTTTCCTAATTGCAGAACCGTACCATGTCGCCAATGCTGATCATCAGTCTCTGGATAATCAAGCGTGTAGTGCAGACCGCGACTTTCTTGGCGCAGGCTTGCACAGCGAATAATCAGTTCGGCAACTGTGGCGAGGTTGCGTAACTCTAAGAGATCACCTGTAACAAGGAAGTTCCAGTAATAGTCACGGATCTCCTCCTGGATCAGTGCGATGCGGTGTTGGGCACGGTCTAAGCGGCGGTTACTACGAACAATCCCCACATAATTCCACATCAGCCGACGGATTTCCTCCCAAGTATGAGTCACTACCACCATCTCGTCACTATTCACCGCTTCCCCTGGGTTCCACGCTGGAAAGGTCGGAGGGGTCCGGAGATCCGTGCTGAGAAACGCAGCGGCATGCACGAACACGCGATGGGCAAAGACCACCGCTTCAAGCAAAGAGTTCGAGGCTAGACGATTCGCTCCATGAAGCCCGGTCATAGCGACCTCTCCAGCCGCATACAAGCGGCGGATTGAGGTGGCACCGTGTAAGTCAGTGACGACACCACCGCACAGATAGTGCGCAGCAGGAACAACCGGAATCGGCTCCCTGGTGATGTCAATACCAAATGTGAGACAGTGCTGGGAAATTGACGGAAACCGTTGGCGGAGAAAATCTGCGTCGCGGTGGCTGATATCGAGCAACACATGAGTAAAACCGTGTGTTTTCATCTCTTGATCGATCGCGCGCGCGACAATATCACGCGGCGCCAGCTCGGCTCGGGGATGATACTGCGCCATAAATGGCACTCCATCGGGACGGCGCAGAATTGCCCCCTCCCCTCGTAGCGCCTCAGAAATAAGGAACGATTTGGCGCGAGGATGAAACAGACACGTCGGATGAAATTGAAAGAACTCCAAATTCCCTACTGGCACCCCAGCGCGATACGCCATGGCGAGCCCGTCGCCGGTCGCTACGTCAGGGTTACTCGTATACAAATACACTTTGCCAGCGCCACCGCTGCAGAGCACCGTGACCTTGGCAATGAGAGTTTTCACTTCGTTGGTTTCGAGGTCGAGGACATATGCTCCCCAACATTCTTCGGAGGTATCATTAATCAGGAGATCAATTCCTAAGTGTTTCTCCAAAATCGTGATGTTGGGCTGTTGCCGTACGGCAGCAATCAATGCACGAATGATCTCGTGCCCTGTCGCATCAGAGGCGTGGAGGATACGCCGGTGCGAATGCCCTCCTTCAAGCCCTAAGTCGTATTCCGTCTCTTCACTGCCAGGCTTCCGAGAAAAATTAGTACCAAGAACGATCAATTCCCGAATACGGTCTGGCCCCTCTTTCACCACCGCCTCAACCACCTTTGTCTGACAGAGTCCAGCACCGGCAGTAAGCGTATCTTGGATGTGGTCGGCAAACGAGTCTTCCGCACTCCATACGGAAGCAATGCCCCCCTGCGCGTACGCGCTATTACTTTCCGGGAGGCGATCCTTAGTGACAATGGTGACCGAGCCACGAGTTGCCGCTTTGAGCGCGAGGCTTAAGCCTGCGATTCCACTGCCGATTATAAGGTAGTCACCGACGTTCATAGTTCGCCTCAATGAGATCATTGCTCGCACGCCAGAGGAAAGGAGTCAAGGACGGAGTGGGATTTGACCTGGAGAGAAAAAATCATCTATGCTGGGGGCCTATGTGGCGGCATGTGTGTAGGGGAGTTGTAGGGCTGCTCGGTGTACTTGCCGTGACTGGGGGGCCCTTGGCCGGTGCGAAAACTGTGTGGGCTGATATTCATGTGTACCGCGACAGCAAAGGGGTTCTCTACATCACCAACAAGTCGATCCGGTCAGTCCGGCCGAAGAAAAATAGTAGTGCAAACAAAGTGAATGTTTCATACCTCGCTGGGCGTTCTCTTGACGTCAAGAGTGAAGTGACTCGATATCGCGAGACTGATCGTTTCGTCCACGACCCGGCGACGAGCGCGGCGATTCATGTGTACCGCGACAAACAAGGGACTCTCCTTTTCACCAACGTCCCTACCCGTCCGGGATATCGTCCCTTTCTGTTCCTCCGCGCTTACGCGAGTCGACTGCGTGGCCGAGAGAGTATCGAGTTCGACCGTCTCATCCGGATTGCCTGTGTCCGCTATGGGGTTGAGTTTGCGCTGGTGAAAGCAGTGATGAAAGCCGAATCGGCGTTTGACCCATCAGCGCTTTCTCGGGCTGGAGCGCGAGGGCTCATGCAACTCATGCCCGCGACTGCGGCCATGCATGGGGTAGCGGACATCCATTCTCCACGGCAAAACATTGAAGGAGGCGTGCGGCATCTCCGGCTGTTGCTTGAACGTTTCGAGGGTGATATTGCCCTTGCACTCGCCGCCTACAATGCTGGGGCAGGAGCCGTCGACCGTTATAATGGCATACCACCATACCAAGAAACCCAAGAATATGTCCGGCGGGTCCTTCGCTATCGCGAATCCTATCGAGAACGCAGTGCGCTTGATCAGCCACCGGCGTAAGCGCCTTTTTCCTTAATCTCAGGGCTCCATTTGTGGCGACCCTGCCTAACTTTCTCAGTCTGTTACGCATTGCGCTCATTCCGTTTCTCGTCTACTTTCTCACTGCCTCCGGACCACTGTTTAGTGCCCTGGCTGCACTAACCTTCTTTGTCGCTAGTCTTACAGATTTTTTTGATGGATACCTCGCCCGGCGCCACGGGCTCACCACTACGCTAGGAAAATTTCTTGATCCCCTTGCCGATAAACTCATCGTCGCTGCGGCACTTATCATGCTGGCCGCCAGCAATCGCTCTCCTCGAGTCCCAGCATGGATAGTCGTCGTCATTATTGGACGGGAGCTAGCGGTAACCGGTCTGCGCGCGATTGCTGCTGGTGAAGGGATCGTCCTGGCAGCGGAAGAATTGGGGAAATATAAAATGATCTTCCAGACGTTCGCGCTGCATGGGTTATTGATTCACTACCAGTACGCTTACATCAACTTCTATGTCGGGGGTATGTATTTTCTCTGGATCTCTCTTGTTCTGGGAGTATGGTCTGGCATTGATTATCACGTGAAGGTCCTCCGCCAAGTCAGGAGTGAACGCACCGCTTTGACTACTCGCGTCCCCCCCTCTGCCGGGCAGGCAGAAGTCCGCAGGTAACCGTGCTTATCTATTATAGTAAGGAGTGCACGATGCGTGTTTTAGTCACAGGAACCGCCGGTTTTATTGGCTTTCATGTCGCTCAACGTTTGCTTGCGCAGGGAGATCACGTTATCGGGATCGATAATCTCAACACGTACTATGATGTGCGCCTCAAGGAATCTCGCCTTGCGCTTTTACAACAACACGCGGATTTTCACTTTCTCCGGCTCGATCTCGCTGATCGTGCTGGTATGGCCGACTTTTTTGTCAGTCAGCGACCAGAGCGAATTGTGCATTTGGCAGCGCAGGCCGGCGTCCGCTACTCTCTGACCAATCCGCACGCCTACATCGAAAGTAATATGGCCGGGTTTCTTCATCTCTTAGAAGGCTGTCGTCACACCAATGTCCAACACCTCGTGTATGCGTCGAGCAGTTCTGTCTATGGCGCAAACACGAAGATGCCATTTTCTGTGCATGATAACGTTGACCATCCCGTCTCTCTCTACGCTGCCTCCAAAAAGGCCAACGAGTTAATGGCGCATACTTATAGTCATCTTTACGATTTACCGACTACTGGTTTGCGTTTTTTTACGGTGTACGGACCGTGGGGACGACCGGACATGGCGCTCTTTCTCTTTACCAAAGCTATCCTCGCAGGACAGCCGATTGAAGTCTTTAACCACGGTCACATGCGGCGGGATTTCACTTATATCGATGATATTGCCGAGGGAGTCATTCGCACCTTGAATACACTTCCTCAGGCAAATCCCTCGTGGTCAGGACTACAACCTGATCCAGGAACAAGTAAGGCGCCCTATCGACTTTACAATATTGGCAACAATCAGCCGGTCGAACTGCTCGACTTTATCGCCGTGCTGGAAAACTGCCTGGGACACAAAGCAGAAAAACGGCTCTTACCGATGCAGGCAGGGGACGTGCCGGAAACCTATGCGGATGTTGATGACCTGATACGGGACGTCGGCTTTCGTCCATCTACACCGATTACGGTCGGCGTCGCTCGCTTTGTCGAGTGGTATCGCTCTTACTATCGCGTCTAGCAAACCGTAGAAGAGAGATTCGTCCTCGCTCCAAGACAATTCGCTAATTTTTCACTCTCTCCAAGTTACGTGGGGAGTTTCACTTGCTCGAAATGTTCCACGGTAGGAAACGGCTCGTAGAAGTGGTGGAGGAGTCGTTTCCATTCCTGGTATTGGGGTGATCCCCGAAAGCCGATAGTGTGATCCTCTAGCGTTCCCCATCTCACGAGAAGGAGATATTTCCCCTTTGCTTCGAGGCAACGAGGCAGTTCGTGAGCAACGTACCCCGGCATGGCCGCAATAATCCGAGAGGCGATTCTGAAGCTATCCTCAAATTCGTTCTCCAAGCCTTCGCGCACGTTGAGGATTGCTGCTTCAAGAATCATTCTGGTCCCTTTCCGTCGACGCTCGCTGACTTGGAGTTAACGTCGTCAAGGCCAACGCATGAATAGCCTGTTGCATCTCAGCCGCGAGAGCATCGTAGACCATGCGGTGACGGGCGATCAAGCTTTTCCCCTCAAAGAGTGGCGATACTATCGTCACTCGATAGTGTCCACCTCCCGCGGCCGCGCTAGCGTGTCCGACATGCTGAGCGCTTTCATCTTCAACTTCCACAACCGTCGCAGCCAGAGCTTGATGAAGAATAGCAACGATTCTTTCTCTCGTATTCATTGCTTTCCTCGAGCGGAAGGAAAAGCCGGTGGCCGACGTTCTTGTAAAGCCTTGATCCCTTCCCCGACGTCTGCGCTAAAAAATCCGAGCATCTCAAGCGCCAGAGAGTAATCAAATGAGGTATGTGCCGCCGCTCGCAGCCATTGGTTTAGAGATTGTTTGGTCCACCGAATCGCCTGTTGCGCTCCCTGTGCCAGCTTTTGGGCGACTTCCATGGCCTTGGGCATGAGTTGATCGGGGGGAACCACCATGCTCACCAAACCAATACGTTCCGCTTCTTTCGCATCCAGCATGTCACAGGTAAGGAGATAATACTTGGCTTTCGCCATGCCAACCAGTAACGGCCAAATCACCGCGGCATGGTCTCCAGCTGCAACCCCTAACCGGGTGTGACCATCGGAGAAACGGGCATGCTCCGAAGCGATACTGATATCGGCCAACAGCGCCACGGCCAGCCCGGCTCCTACTGCAACCCCGTTAATCGCCGAGATAATCGGTTTGTCACAGTTAATCATATTATGGACGATGTCACGCGCTTCTTTCATAATCTGAGAAACAACTTCGAGATTTCCCCGCGATTTTTCTACCACTTCAAAATCACCACCAGCGGAAAACGCGCGGCCAGCACCGGTAATGAGTGCGACTCGCACCTCATCATCTTCAGCAAGATCGAGCCAGATCCGGCTCAGTTCATAGTGTAAACGGAAATTGGTTGAGTTGAGCGTCTCGGGCCGGTTGATCGTGAGCAGTGCGATCCCATCTTTCTTTTCAATCAACAGATGCTGGTATGCATTGTAATCCATGCTTCTCTCTCCTTGTGGATAGTCTCCGTATCACTCGCCGTGGAGGCCTTGTCCATAGCGGTCTGATAGTCTTCCGCTCGCTAACCGATCTATGGTAAGAATCCTTCTATGAAGCATCATTTTGACGTCATTACCTTGACCTGGATTGCTTTGAACCTGATTCCGTTAATGCTTGTCCTCTTTCTTGGCTTTCTTCTCAAAAGCTGGGTGTGGAGTCTCCTTTTTGTCGCCCTTTATATCCTGTGCTTTGTCCCATACGGATTCTTTGTCTCCCTCCCGTTGATGGTGAAGATTTTCCATAAGCCGTCCAGCGTCCATAGGCCACGCTAGGAAGTTCTTCGGTTCTCACTATCAACAATTGTCGATAGCTCTACGTTTCAGTCATCGACATCGCTAATGCGCTTCTGCCCAATTCTTTCCCATCCCGATATCGACACGCAACGGAACTCGTAAGGTCTTCACGTTTTCCATGACCTCGCGAACAAGTTTCCTCACTTGCCCAACTTCTTTCTCTGGCACCTCAAACAATAACTCATCATGGACTTGTAGGAGCATCCGAGTGCGGAGCCGCTCTTGCTCTAACCGTTGGTTAATCGCGACCATCGCCATTTTGATGAGGTCGGCGGCAGTCCCCTGGATAGGAGTATTCACCGCTGCCCGTTCAGCCGCGCTGGCGAGTTGCGCATTCTGGCTCTGTAACTCGGGAACATAGCGACGACGGCCAAGGAGGGTCGTCACATAGCCACGCACCCTTGCCTCTTCCAGGATTCCGTCCATATAGCTTTTGATCCGTTGGTAGCGAGCGAAATATTGGGTGATGTAAGCTTGCGCTGTTTTGGTGGGAATATCCAGTGCGCGTGCCAACCGCAGCGCACCCATCCCATAGATAATGCCAAAGTTGATGGTTTTCGCTTGACGACGCTGATCAGCTGAAACCGCGGCTACCGGAACCTGGAAGAGTTCTGATGCAGTTCGCGCATGTACATCTTGATTTTTTTGGAACGATTCAACCAGCAGAGGGTCCTCAGTCAGATGGGCTAACAGCCGTAGCTCAATTTGCGAGTAGTCAGCAGAAAGCAAGATATTTCCCGGCTCGGCAATGAACGCCTGACGAATCCGTCGTCCTTCTTCGCTCCGCACGGGAATATTTTGCAAGTTGGGATTGCTCGAGGACAGGCGCCCAGTCGCAGTTACTGTCTGATTGAACGAGGTGTGAATACGCCCCGTTTTGGGGTGAATCAGTTTTGGTAAGGCATCGACGTAAGTACTCTGCAGTTTCGCAAAGCCGCGATATGCGAGAATCTTTGCCGGCAGGGGAAAACGATCGGCGAGCGCCTCTAGCACCGACGAGTCGGTAGAAGAACCAGTAGAAGTTTTTTTCCCGCGTGGGAGTCCGAGTTTGTCAAAAAGAACGGTCTGGAGTTGCTTGGGAGAGGCGAGATTAAATTCTTCCCCTGCCATTGTGTAAATTTCTGCTTCGAGGTGGCGACGGCGCTCGCTAAATTTTTTTGATAAGGCTGCCAACAACTTTTCGTCCACCCGGATACCAGCCAGTTCCATTCGCCCCAGTACTAAGGCCAAGGGAACTTCGACCTCAGCAAAGAGACTCCCCATGCCCTCTTCTTGTACCTGAGGAAACAAGCGGTGAGCTAAACGAAGGGTAATATCCGCATCTTCGCCAGAATACCGCGTCGCCTCAGCCACCGAAACTTCGGCAAAGTTTTTCTTGGCGTTATCGGTCACCGCTTCATAAGTGAGCATACGATACTGGAGGTGTTCCCAGGCGAGTTCATTCAGACCGTGACGCTTACTAGGATTGAGCAAGTACGACGCCAGCATCGTATCTCCGGACAGGTTGCGCGGCCACAGCTTGTATTGGGCAAGTACCATCGCATCGTACTTGATATTTTGCCCAAGCAAGTCAAGCGCTGGATCTTCTAGCAAAGCACGGACGGCGGCAAGAACTTGATCGAGAGGCAGTTGCGGAGTTGCATCCTCGGAGCGATGTGCGATGGGAATGTACCACGCTTTCCCCTCCTCTACTGCCAGAGACACGCCCACTAACTCGGCGTCAAGTGGGTTCAAAGCGGTCGTTTCCGTATCGAGGCAAAAAGTCTTCGCCTGGCGAACAGCACGGACGGCGCGTTCGAGTTGCTGGGGAGTCCGCACGATCTCATACTCACCCACGCTTGCCGGTTCTTCATACGGCGTAGGGGAATCCCAAGGAGCATCAATCTCCGCCAGCAAGCGGCGAAACTCGAATTCACGGAAGAGCGTCTTGAGTTGCTCGTGATCGGGCTCTTCTTTGGCCAGCTCTTTCAGCTCGACGCGAATAGGGACATCGCAGTGCAGGGTGGCAAGCGTCTTCGATACACGCGCAAGTTCCGCATGGGTGCGAATCTTCTCGCCGAGTTTGCCAGGAATCTGATCGACGTGGCGCAGAAGGTTTTCCAGGTCGTGCCACTCACTGATGAGTTTGATCGCCGTCTTTTCCCCAATGCCAGGAATCCCCGGGATATTATCGGTCGAGTCACCCATCAGCCCTTGGACATCCACGACGCGAGCGGGATCGACACCGAACTTGGCTTGCACGCCAGCAATCCCAATCTGTTCACCCTTCGTGGTGTCGAGCATCGTCACGTGGTCAGAAACGACCTGCATCAAGTCCTTATCGCCGGAGACGATGACCACCTCAGCACCTTGTTTTTCCCAGCGCTTCGCTAAAGTAGCGATAATATCGTCAGCTTCGTAGCCTTCCAGTTCTATGACCGGAATACGGTAGGCGCGCACCAGGTCTTTGATACGCGGGATCTGCGGCCGTAATGTTTCCGGCGCGGCTAAACGGTTGGCCTTGTAGGCAGTATAGAGATCATTACGGAAGGTTTTCCCTTTCGCATCGAAGACCACAGCCAAATACTCAGGGGAGTACTCTTGCTGAATCCGTTGTAGCATATTGACAAAGCCAAAGATCGCGTTGGTAGGAAATCCTTTTGAGGTACTGAGTTCTCGTACCGCATAGAACGCGCGATAGATGTACGCCTGTCCATCAATGAGAAAGATACGCATAGTAGTATTTGTCGCCACGACGCAACTGTGGCAGGAGCGTTGCAGTGCGTCAAGATGAAGAAAAAGCCCCGGGCAATTGAGGGGCTTTGGCGAAGAGAGCGGGTGACCGGGGTCGAACCGGCGACCTCGTGCTTGGCAAGCACGCGCTCTAGCCAACTGAGCTACACCCGCGTTTATGAGGAGAACTTTACCATAGCCAAGGGGGGTGTCAACGGCGATGTCATAGGAGGAAAAGGAGAAGCAATCGTGCAGCCTCTTGCGAGAGATGTCCTCTTTTCACAACGTGGCTAGAAGGGCCACAGGCTGGCCAAGAAACTTTTCCGTCGAGTCCCCTTCACCTGCATCTGCTGCCCCCTTGGCCGCCGGGTCGCTGCCAATGAGCGAATTTCTTTGCTCTGCTTGTGTTGAAGGACTTGTACACGGACTCGACCCGTCCCACGCTGTACCATTCCCAGACGCCGTGCGGCCCCGTGTGAGAGATCAATGACCCGCCCTCGCACGAATGGTCCTCGGTCGTTAATGCGCACCTGAACCGATTTGCCAGTGGCGAGGTTGGTGACCTTAACTCGACTACCCAAAGGTAAAGTCCGATGGGCGGCCGTGAGCGCGTTCTGATCATACCGTTCGCCACTGGCAGTTGGGCGGCCGTGAAAGCCAGGCCCATACCAAGAGGCGATGCCCATTTGACTCGGTTGAGGTTGAGAGATGGGAGGAGCCGAAAGCGGATGCGACAGTTGCTGATGGCTGACACTACGTGTGCAGCCGCCTGCCAGAAAGGCTGCTCCCATACCGATCATAGGGAGAGTGCGGAAAAAAACTGGCATCGACCGCATAGGAACCCTTATGGTGTGTCTCGGTTGGAGTGTCAAGCGTCAAGTGGTCCACAGTGTCAATAGACCTTTCTGTGGTTTACGCAGCAACTGCTGCGCCAGAAAAATCGCGAGCGTTTCGGCTTGCAGAGTTCCCTTGGGATGGGGAGAACTGCCCCACAAAAGAATCTCGTGTCCCTTTTTTCCACATTCTCCTCTCAGCTTTCCCTGATATGTATGCTCTCTGCTTGCTTTCTTTTCTGGCATGGCCGTTGCTGCGCAAGAAAGCCCTTTCAGGGGGGCATAAGCGTTTGCTCTTGAAGCAGCAGTACGAAGCAAGGCAAGAGGCTCGGGTGGGGTGGGGGCACTTACCAGGGGCTGCCTTCCAAGCGCAGGTTCGCAGCCCCCCAGTCTGAATGGAAAATCGCGGACTACAACGTTAACGCAAAGTGAGCTTGAGGATACATCATTGGTTAACTCCCCCAGGTTTCCCACATACTAAGAGAAGCACAGAGAGTGAGGTACCGTTATGCAATCGTCCAGTATGAGAAACAGAACCCCTTTCCTCTTATCTGGGATGCTCTTTTTACTAAGCAGCCAGGGGTGCATAGCGACTCGGGGATGGGTTACGGAGCAGCTTGTTCCTTTAAACGAGCGTCTGGCTCAGACAGAGAGCCGTCTCGGCCAGACCGAAGCCAAGGCCGATAGCGCTCTAGACCGCTTGGACCACCTCCAGTTAGAGCGACGGTTCGTCCTGAATCTCAAAAATGAGGCCAATTTTTCCCCTGGTTCTAATGCCTTAACGAGTGAAGCGAAAAAACAGATTGACGGTTTTCTCAGCGACCTCGACAGGACCGATGACAAGACCTTTCTCGTGGCCGGTTATACTGACAGCAGCGGTTCTGAAGCCTACAACTATGCACTGGGACAGAGAAGGGCGACGAGTGTGGCAGGGTACTTGATCTCTCATAAGGGAATTGACCCGCTTCGAGTAACGGCAGTGTCGTATGGGAAGAACGATCCCAGAGCAGATAACGCCACACGAGAGGGTCGCAGCAAGAACCGGCGTGTGGAGATTTCGGTTTACAAAGAGGTCATTGCTCCTACTCTCGAAGAGAAAATGGCTACACGCTGAAGTCGGCTGGGTGACCTCCAGCAAGGTAGCCCAGATGAACGAAGCAGGGGCCAACGAGACAGGGACCACGCCGCCCCTTTCATTTCTCCTCTCCGAATGAGGTCCGGGCTATGCCACTCATTTGCCATGCAGTACGCCTAGGTAGTACCCCGAAGTGCAACCAGGGTGCAGTGGGCTAACGCCAGGTATGAACCGCTGCTGGAAGCCGGAGCAACGCAGGAGCGTAGGCTGTAGGCTGCAACCTAATGTGGGGCTCGCATTCGGCTAGCAAGCACAAGGTGAAGGCGAGTGCGACCACGGTTTCCCTCACTCCAGATATGGTAAGTTCCTCCGAATCCAGGCGTGTAACACTTCCGCCACATACTGATGGCCGACGGCGTTCAAATGGCCATCTCCAGGGTAGTACATCGTCTGCCAGTCAAGCCCTGGCTCCGCACTGAGATCGATGTAATTGGCTCCCTGCCGCGTCATATGCGTGCGGAGCGCAGGAAATTGCGGCCAGTAGTAGGTAGGGATCCACACGAAGACGGTCGGGACATCCTGGGCGGTGGCATCAGCCCGAATCTGCTGGATAATGGCCGCATTGAGATGCCACCACTCGCCGTGCGGGATATAGTGTGCGATGGCACGCGATCCCAAGCGACTGAGGCGCCAAGTGACCGAGTGATGCTGAAGAAACCGTATCAAAGGTCCCGGCCGATCTGTCGCAGTCTGTGGCACCAACACGCCAGACGCCAGACGAAATGTGGGTTTATTCCAGCCCTCGGTCTGACGGTAAGCCTCCTGACTGCGGGTAAAGCTTTCGCTGATGAAGCAGACGATGAGTAAGGACGGTCTGTAAGGGAGTGCGTAGTGCCGTGCACTCAGCCACATCTGATCGAGTGCAAAGCCAGGCATGGCGAAGTTGTAGACGACGGCATGCTTGAGCTTGTCGCTGAGCACACCGCTGAAAGTTTGCGCGGAGTTGACTCCGACACCAAAGGCGAACGAATCGCCGACAATAGCGATGCGTTCCAGCGGCTGGAAGGTGTCGAAGTTGTACGGGGAGCGAAAGCCCTGCGCGTTGGAAAGGTAGACGTTGTCAAACTCTATCGTGCCAGCCCACCGGGACACATTGGGGCGCATTTTCCATCCGATGGCAGGATCAGGTACGAAGGTCTTGCTGGGGCGATCGTGATATTCTCCTACGTAGGTGCGAGGCAAGGGGCGGAGTGTCCGGGAAAAGCGTGGCAGGGTCTCCGCCAGGAGCGTGCACACGAGCAGTGAGCAGACGAACAACGCGAGCGTCGGACGGCAACGAGAGAGAGTCAGGTATCTCGCTGCCGGGCGACCTGGGGTCTGTACCTCGTGCACCTCTAGCCTCCGTTCTTGCACGCAACGCTCATCGGGTGATACGCCAGCCAACCCAAAGAACCGCTCTCCAACCGACCGCAAGTTCGTGACGTACACAACACCGCCGAACGCGAAGCACACCGCGAGCTGCCCACACGCGGCCTTTTACAGTTATTCCGCAATAGGGCAGCGATACGGTGGCGTGCTTCGTTAGGCTTTGCCTGTCCTTTTCACACCGAGCCTTTGTCGCATCTCATCGCTGGAAATACCACTTTCCGCACGTTGACGAGCACGCGACCGCTCAATCAACTTTAGGAACTTCCGGTTAGTGCTTAACAAAACGGTCTCGAGATCAGCGTTTTCGGATTGATACGAGCGCAGCAATCGGTTTCCCCTTACGGGTCACAATGACCGGCTCCTTTTTCACCCCCGTCATATACTCCGCCAAGGGAGCGGTTACCTCGGTTTTCTCAATGATTCTCATAGCTCGATTACCTCTCACTGCGGTCCAATACGTGGGTGCAGATCACATCTTCACAACAGTCAAGTAGTTCCTGCACTGTGCTGGTGTTGCAGTCATCTCCTCCGGCCTGAGCAGCGATCAACTACGCGATCCAACCTCGAAGCCGTTCGCACGCCGCGCGAAATGCTCCGATGTCGGTGGTTGGCGGGACCTCACCTGAGGTCGTAAGCAACGGAAAAGATCCCTCGAGTAAGTCCCAGGATATAGGGTCATTGGGCAACGCAATGCCAATCGGGCGTCGGGCTATTTCTGGAGTGATACAGCGACCAGGCAGGCAGAGAACACTTCCTTTCGGCAGGTGTTCGATAAAAGGCGGGATACTTTCTGTGGCTGCTTGAAGAGGGAGAACTGCAGTTAACGCTTTGTGAAATCGCGCTACATTGACGACTGGTGTGACAACCGAATACCACGACCCCGATAAGACCGGCTGAGGTAGGTAATCTTCAAGCAGAACAATAAGATTTGCGCCGGCCAGCAAAAACTGCCGATTGAGTTCGAGGAGAAATTTCCCCGCATACTCGAGCATTGCTACTGCGTTGGCCTCTTTCTCTGACGGAATGTGAGAGAAGTCGAGTCCGGAAAGCTGCTCGGTAAATGTGACTGGTCCTGTCATTACTACAGCGAGGGCCGGCTCGCCCTGTACCGTCGCCGCCAGTCGCCGTGTCGCCTCCAGGGCGGCTGAAAGGCGAGCACTTCCAGTAATGACGCTCTCGAAGTTTTCCGTGAGTGCTTCGTGATGGGCAGGATGGCTTACAACCTTTGGAGGATATGAGTCCCAGGTCAACGCAGCGCCGAGCGCTTCCGCTTCCATGCCTCCGGCACAAGCGCAAATAATGGCATCAACCGCAACAATTTGATGCAGTGCTTGTAACCCTTTGGCGAGCTTGGTGGGGTTTTGCAAGAATTCGCGGACGTCTAGAGCCTCAACCTGTGCAGCAACCGCATACGCAAGCGGCACGAAGAGTCTCATTGTCGGGGCCGGTCCTGCTCGCAGCGCAGCCCGGATCTTAGCTCGAGGGGTAAGATGTTCTGGTGAGGCCATAGCTATGATCTACTACGGTCTCACTAATGGTTGGGTCGGCTTGGCATCCGGCCACGTCCCGTAATAGGCTAGGGCCTCCACTGGCGGCTGCTTTTGCCGCCATTCTTGCTCAAAGACTTCATAGGGTTTACCGCGTGACAGACGCGCCTGATACTCCTGCTGGCGACGTTCAGCCGTTGCTGCACGGTCTACCCGCTGACGCTCCGCATTCCATACGACCTTGTAGATATGCCCCGCTGCCCACTGTGAGATCGTTCCCTTCTCTAAGTCTTGCGCAATCGACTCAGGATCGCGATCAAGCGGGTCACCATAGCCGGTTCCACCAGTCGAAAAACCAAAGGTGATAACGTCTCCTTGCTCATACCCGCGCACTGACCGACCTTGGAATTCAGCCACAAAGTCGCCGTCAATCGTCTGATTCTTGAGGATATCAACCACATCCATTTTGATGTCGTCGTTTCCTTCTCGATACTTTTGTAGAAGGTCGGCTTTACGGATGCTGATCCCAGGAACGCAACAGGGAGCATAACCACCGAACAGCGGTTGGGGTGTTTGCAGTTTGGAATTGTCGGCAATCGCCATCATGTACACTGCCGGCACGTGATGCGCCACCCATAGTTGTACTGTCCCTACCCCACCGCGATGCTTCCCGTGGCCGCAGGAGTCCTTCCAGTGATTCGACAGAGGAATCAAGAGCGGGAATTCGTTCTCGACGATCTCGGTATCCGGGGCGCGGCCGAAACAGCACCAAGGAAATCCAAAGGCATCCATGCCATCCATAGTCGGCCGTGCACCCTGCCCTTCGGTGTTAATCGAGTACGCGAGCATATCGGCAAATGGCAGCCCCCATTGCGACAGCCCAGCCAGCACCAGCGCATTGCCACCATTGCCCATGGACGCTCCAGCCTGGCGCCAGTCTCGGGTCGAGAACATCGCTTTGGCAACACAGTTATGCACGGCGCTCATCACGCCAGTCGAAATCATCACCGAGTTACTGGTTGCCGCCCGCACGTCGGGATAGAGGCAGGTGTTTTTCTCAAAGGTGAAATCAATCGCCGCGAAGGTGCCGTTACTGATTGGTAGATCATGAAATAAATACTCGTAGATATAGTTCGAGAAGTGGCCGATCGCTGCTTGCGGATGCGCATTATACGACGACGGTGTCTCCGGTCCAGTTCCGGAGAAATCAACCAGAAAGCCATCGCCTTTTTTGCTTAGGGTCATGTAGCAAGACCGCACCAATCCTTGCTGTAATCCCACCGCATCAGAGAAAGTCACACAGCGATATTTTCCGTCCGGCCAATTCCGCGTCCGTTTGCGCGCTCCTTCTTCGGCCATCATCAACATCTTGCAGAATAACCCCTTGAGATAGTCCACCCCTTCGCGCTCACATAACTCAAGTAATCGAGTGCGAACCCGGTCGGCGGTGGTGCAGCGCGCCTTCAAATCCACGGCGATCATCTGGGGCGCGCGCACCCCGAAGGCCTGGAAGAGGTTAACCATATCTTCTCGCAGCTGGAAGTTTTCGCCGATTTTCATCGGAGGAAAATTCATCCCCTCTTGAAACCGAGCTGTAGCTGATACTGGCATACCGCCAGGTTCGATTGCTCCCGTCTCGGTCGTGTGCACCAAAGCCACTGTCCAGGCAACTAACTCTCCCTGGTAAAATATCGGCATGGCCACCATCTGATCAGGATTGTGAATGCCGCCATACACCGCGTCATTGGCAAACCACAGGTCTCCGTCCTTGATCCCGGGATTGTCACTGTAGGCATGCAGAATATATTTAATGATCAGCGGCGGGATCACGGCATGGAGATAGGTCCCGCACGATCCGTTAACGAGATCTCCCTGCGCCGTCATGATGCCGACGAGTGAGTCTCCGGCAATGCCCATAGCACTCCGGCAGGAGCGAACAAACACCTCCATACCTTCGTCGAGAATGTCGTTGGTTCGCTGAAAGCCGATTTCATATTGGCCCATGCCGATTTTTGCCACGCAAGCAAGTTCATCTGCTGTCGGAGGCGTCGGCTTCAGCCACGTCAGTTTCTGCTCAAGGGTAGGGATCGCCATAATGCCTCTTATTCTTTTTCCATGATGCCGAGACCAAAGCGGTCGATCGAGAACCGCTGTCCGGGCGGCAGCACGACTGTCGTCAACTCGGCTTCGATGACCGCCGGCCCCGTGACCACATTCCCTGGGGCGAGCGATTCAAACGCATAGGTAGGAGTGTCACGGAATTCTCCATACTCCGGCCAGTATGCTTGGCGTGTTCCATTCGCTGCCGCGCTCGGGTCAGGTTTTCCCAGTCGATACTCTGGCATCTGCGGTTTCACCGTTGGGACCGTCACCTTAATCACAAAGCTATCAAGGTACACGCCACCGGGTTTGTTCACAATCAGTGGGCTAAACGCCTCGGAAAACTCTTTCTCGAAGGCAGTATACACTGCTCGTACGTCTTCCGGACTGCGAATGAATAACTGCGGCGAGGCCATACGTTTGACGTGCACCTGTCCGCCATACAGCATGTCGAGTTCGAGCTGAAAAGTAGCCCTCTCGACCGGCAGTCCTTCGGCTAGTAGGTCTTGCTTCGCCGTCTCAACGAGTCTTTCAACCGTCTGGTTAAAGGCATCGTATTCGGTGGTCAGTTGTTCTGCTACCGGCTCCATGAAGACCATCCGTTTCGACACCTCGTACATGTGAACAATGTCCATAATGGACGAACCCATAGCACAGAATACCGGCGAAGCTGGAAACACCACCGCTCTGGGAACATCCCCGCAAAATCCACTTACATGCGTCGGCCCCGCGCCACCAAAGGCGAAGAGGACAAAGTCTTCAGGTTTGTAGCCACGCATATGAACTTCACGCTTAATCGCCGAAGCCATATTTTGATCGACGACGTAGCGAACCAGCGATGCAGCTTTTTCGACGCTAATACTTAATGGGTTAGCGATTTTTTCCTTAATCGCACGCTCGGCCTTAGCTTTGTTCAAAGGCATGCGACCACCATAATAAGTGTCCGGATTAATGTAGCCCAACACCAAATCTGCGTCTGTCACTGTCGGTTCGGTTCCGCCGAGGTCGTAACACACCGGGCCAGGCATGGATCCAGCGCTGCGGGGTCCCACTTCCAACCGATTGCCCATCTCTTGGTTGACGGACGCAAGTGAGCCCCCACCGGCACCAATCGAGATAGTTTGTAACATGGTGACACCCACCATCCAGGTGTCGATGACCGGACGGAACTCGTAACTGCGAACGCTCGACTCCACGACCAGCGCAACGTCAAAGCTGGTGCCACCCATATCTCCGGCGATGACGTTCTTATAGCCGAGGGCTGACGCAAAATATGCACTGCCCATTAAGCCGGCGACCGGCCCCCCGTTGAAGGTGCGGCTTGCCGGGGTCTTGAAGATTTCCCCACTTCCTCCAGAGTTGTGAATCATCAGGAAGCTGCCTCGGTAGCCCTCATCCCGCATCTTGTCCCACATCGCCGAGAGCTCAGTCTGCATTGCCCGCTGCAGATACGCGTCGAGTATGGCGGTCATGGTTCGCTCATATTCACCGAGCTTGGCAACCACCTGGCTGGAAATGACCACCGGCAGATAGCCGATATGATACTCTTTGTATTCCTCGCGAATAATTTCTTTGATGCGCTGCTCATGGGCCGGGTTCATGAACGACCATAATAACGAGACCACGATCGCCCGCGCACCTCGATCAATCAGCAGACGAAGCTTGCATCGTACATCGTTCTCATCGAGGGGACGAATAATCGCGCCTCTCGAATCGATCCGTTCCTTCACTCCGACGATCATGCTGCGGTCAATAAGCGGAACCGGCTTGGTCTGGACGGCAAGATTGCGACGTTCGGCGACACGCCGACCATCAACCCACTGCGCCCCTCGGCCGATCAAGATGGCGTCTTCGTGTCCTTCCGTTGTCATCAACCCAAGGCGAGGTCCAATCCTTTGAATCAAACGATTGAGCGCAACGGTTGTGGAATAACGCACAATGTTGATGCGCGGCAGCAATTCCTTCACCGTAAGGCCGGCAAGGTCGGCTCCCTCCTCGACCGCATTCATAAAGCAAATCGACAGATCGTGCGGTGTGGTCGGACACTTGGCAATAACTCTCTGACCGTCAAGCGTAAGTACCAGATCAGTGAAGGTTCCACCAACGTCAATGTCGATGGAATTCATGATTGCTTGGTCAAAATCCGCCATCTTATTGCCCCTTCTCTCCATCGCCAGGGTGTAACCGGCCGTCACGAATGAGTAACTCCCCTTTTGCGACTCGCTCTTTCAGGCTATCGAGATCAACTTCAATATCCCAGGTCACCGGATGGCCGGGGGGAAGGTATTCCGTCTCGATTTGTCGACCGCAACCAGGACAGTAGAATTCAAGAATACGCACCCAGCGTGGGTCCGGGGCAAACGAGTAGTCCCCGTCGATAATCGGGGGATGGACCTCTCGCGGGTCGCGTTCGTAGACCAAGCAGCCCTTTTTATAATTCACCCGGGCAGAGATCAGCAGCTGCCCACAACTGTGACAATGCCAGGACTCACTGTCTACATCCAAATCGAGATACTCGGTGAACTGAATACGCTGCATGGCAATCACTGGCCCTTTCAGCAAGTGCCCGAGGAAGGTTGGCTTCCTCGAGTGCGGGTTCGAGTTTTCGACGAGGCTTTCTGCAGGACTGCGGTACCGAAGCCATCGATACTCACTCGCCACCCTGGCGGGATTAAACAGGTGAGGGTTTCTGCGACTGCGATTGCCAAACCGGTGAGGGTATCTCCAGCCTGTAGCTCGTTCCAGTGAAAGAGAGCCGCGTTCACCGCTTGACCGGCAATGTGAATGGTTCGTTCGCCGATTGGATTGGCAGCCCTACGTTCTGAGATTTTTCTCTTCCGGAGGGCAAAAGATCCCACTGGATAGCGGACGTTAAGACGCAAAGCTTCTATCCATACGTTGCGATTGCCATTACGGAGAGTTACAATCTGTTCGCACCTCGCGAGCAGTTTCTCTGCCGCGGCGCGGTCGCTCACAGTAATACTCTTAGGACTTGTCGTAGTCTCGCTTCCCTCCTCCCCGATAATCTCCATATCTAGTGAAAGTTTCGCCTTATCGACGGAAAATCCTTCCCCCAGTAAATCTCGACGCGCTTGGTTCAGTAACGAGTCAACGGCGCTCGCGACTTCCTGTTTCCCCAAGGGAGAAGAGAGATCAACCCCGAGGCCACGTTCGTAGACATGGACAACATCAGAGATCGCCGAACCAAACGCACTAAAGACAGGCCCCAGCGTATACACGTACACTCGCGGGATTCCGAGACGCTCAGCGACCAGGGCGCCGAAAAGCGGCCCGTTACCACCAAAGGCGAACAGCGCGGTATCTGGCGGTTCAAGCCTCCCTTCTTGCAGTGTCGTAGTGAGGAGGTTAGCCATGATGGTCACCGCCGCATCCACGATCATCTGGGCGGCCGCTTCGGTTTTGTGGCTCAGCGGAGTCGCAACTCGCTGGGTGATCGCAGCAAAGGCCTTTTGCGTATTGAGGCGCCGTCGTCCACCTAAGAATCCTGCCGGGTCGAGGTAACCAAGAGTGATAAGGGCGTCCGTCAGAGTTGCTTCACTCCCACCTAAGCCATAGCACGCGGGTCCCGGCGAAGCGCCCATGCTCTCCGGACCGAGGATTATTCCCCCGGTCGCATTTGGCCTGGCAATGCTCCCACCGCCAACCACCGCCGAGCGCAGCATCGCTAACGAGGTCTTTACCGGGATGCCAACCAATTTCCCGCCACGCTGGAAAACCGGCTTTCCCTCTTTCACGATACTGGCTTTGGTGGTTGTCCCGCCCACGTCAAAGCAAACGACGTTCCTGAGCTTGTATCGCTTTGCCAGGTGGGCGCCGCCAAACGTTCCGAAGATCGGACCGGATTCGATCGTATCAACCGCTTTGGTTTTTCCGACCCGCGCTACTCCACCATTAGTGTGGCCGATCAGCAAAGGGCCCTGCCACCGTTCGTTTTGTCGCAGAACGTCTTCAGCTTTGAAGAGTGACGTCGCTAGTTGCGTGTGGACATAGGCATTGATAAGTGAATAGTGCGTGCGGGTGTTATCGTCGGAAACCTGCGCCATCTCGCTGCCGAGCAATACCGGTACGGCACCAAGAAAATGATCCGGGTACTGTTTCTCGATCGTTCGTTTGATTGCGACTTCTGGTGCGTTGTCAGGATATGCACCCTTAAGACTAATACAGATACGGCGCACCCCTTCTTCCAATAAACGCTTGAGGCCGATCATAATATCTTGCTGAGTCGGGTTTCTCGGCAGCCCAATGACGTTGCGTTCACTAACGAGCTGATTCAGCGTTGGCGACTGATCTTCGCCGTACAAGTCTTTTTCGTGGCCTTCGCTCACCATCAACCCAATCTTTGATCCCCGGCGTTCGCCCAGAACATTGGTGGTGATGGTTGACGACCAGCGGATAAATGCGACCTGTTCGAGAAATTCTGGTACGCCAGGAAAGCCGAGTTGCTTGGCTGCTTCAGCTAGGCAGTCACGAAAACAAACGGTGAAGTCGTGCGGTGTGGTATCGACCTTCACCGCCAAGAGTTGTCCTCCCCCGGACACTAACCCGTCGGTCATCGTACCGCCGGTATCGACATCCACTATGTACATGGAAGGTTTTCCTCCTGACCTCAGCTTCGGGGGAACAACGTGCGTTCTTGCTTTTGGCCCCTATCCTCGACAGTGAGACCGGCCTATAACAACCGTCGGGTGGTCTGTAAAGCCCTGGGGTAATGCTGATTTTTTCGCCAACGAACAGCTGACAGCGTGTGTCATGCGTACGAATCATGCATCGGATACACATGCGCACAGCACCCTCTCTGCGAACTGGCCCTTCGGTTGCGCTTTTTCGCTCATGCCTTGACAAGAGTCATTTCTGGAGGTACAGACTTCCTGTACAGGCACAGACCGGTGCCAGGACTATCATGGCTATTCAAACAACCTATACGCAGGCGCGAGCAAATCTGGCAAAACTTTGCGACGAGGTCGCCACCAATCAAGAGGTGGTCATCATCAACCGGCGTGGCGCACACGACGTTGCATTAATCTCTGCGACAGAACTCGCTAGCCTCATTGAGACAGCGCACCTGTTGCGGTCACCAAAGAACGCCGAACGCCTCTTGCGGGCACTGACGCGAGCCCAAGCTCGGACCCTGAGACCCCACACCGTAGAGAAGCTCCGCGAAGAGGTCGGGCTTGGCGAAAAAAGGTAAGCCCACTCCGCTCAGAAGAACTGAACGTGACGCGGCGTTTCACCCAGAGTTTCGCGAAGACCTGCGCTATTGGGTCGAGGTGGATCGCCGAGTGGCTTTGCGGGCGTTCGATCTCATCGAAGCCATTATACGAGATTCTTTTCAGGGAATCGGCAAACCGGAACCGCTGAAATACCTAGCAGCCAGAACATGGTCGCGTCGCCTCACCCAGGAGCACCGTATCGTATATCTCGTTAATGCTGACCGGATCGACTTTTTGCAGGCGCAATATCATTATTAGAACACACGGGCGCACAAGCGCACGCGACGCGAATTGCACCGCTTACCATTTCCTTAGCGGGGCAACGTGCCGAGCTGGCGAAGCACGTCGAGATCATCCACATCTGTCCATGTACCCTACTCAGCCTCAATGGTGACCAAGATTGCCGTAAATCCACTCAGCTCCGCCGTCTGTGCTCTTAAAGAGAGCAGCGCCACCGTTACTGGAAGCTATGGCATAAAGATTTGTGGTGGTTTTAGGATCAATCGCCACGTCTTCAACGTAAAGGTTCGTCCCTTCAACGCGAGATTCAATGTATCGGGGTAGGCCTTTGTTGATAGCAGTCCAGCTCGTTCCACCATCAATGCTTTTATAGAGACCAGCCAGACTGATAACCACATAGAGAGTGGTCGGCTCCTTAGGGTCAATTGTTAAGGCGGTGATCCCATAAGGGGGCAATCCATTGTCAGTAGGAATCCAACGAGCAGTGTCATTCGTTCTTTTAAAAAGCGAAATAGAGGCAATCGCATAAAATGTCGCCGGTGTGGTGGAAGCGATCGCCAAGTGCAAAACATCAATACCATCTCCATGCCAGCCCTCATTCATAGGGGTCCAACTCTTCCCACCATCAGTGCTTTTCAATACCCCTTTTGCTCTCGTGCCCGCATAGAGAGTGGTTAAGGCCAGAGGATCATGCATGAGACTAAGGGTCATGGGTGCTGGATCAAAGAAGGAAGTATGATTCTCACTGGTTTGGTTATAACCATAATAACCCTTCTCTTGCAGGAGTGGGGGAATACTACTCTGTGAACTGAGAGATCTGTCACGACTCATGGCCGTCCAACTCTTACCGCCGTCTGTACTTTTCAAGAGTCCATGGCCGTTAGTGCCAAGATAAAGCGTCGTCGGAACGGTAGGGTCGATCGCGAGGCTCGTAACGGGAGTCTGATTGTAGTCCAAGCCAGTGTTCAGCGCGACCCACTTGCTGCCGCCATCAGTGCTTTTGAGGAAGCTCCCATCTGTACTAGCATACAGAGTAGTCAGGGTCGTAGGGTCAATCCAGATCGATACTGGCGTGTTGGGGCCATCATAGAGAACTGTCCAACTCATACCTCCATCAGTGCTCTTAAAAATCTTATCTTGTAAGCAGACAAAAAGAGTGGATGGAACAGTGGGAGCGATTGCTAAGTGCTCCGCATAAACGGGTGGACACTCAATTCCCACGAAAAGTGAAAAGAAAATATTGAAAACAACACTTGCTATCGGAGCTTTGCTCAATATATTTTGAACCGTAACCCATCCACCTTATATGCTGAAAAGGCAACGCATCGAACATCACCTTTTCTTATCGTGCTCCTGAATATCTGTATGTCCAAATCCCCCAGCCCGATCGGTGGGCTCTAGATGATCGACTTCTTGCCACTGCACCCGTGTAATCGGCGCAATCACCAACTGTGCAATGCGATCGCCGCGCTGAAGGTACACCGGTTGATCACCAAAATTGATAAGGAGGATTTTGACTTCGTCACGATAATCGGTGTCAATTGTCCCTGGGGCGTTGAGGATGGTCAACCCAGAGCGCAGCGCCAAACCGCTACGCGGTCGCACTTGCGCTTCGTAGCCTTGCGGTAGCGCAAGTGCAAAACCGGTGGGAACGAGCGCTCGACCGAATGGAGGAATAATCAGGTCTTGATCAAGGTCGGCGTAGATATCCATCCCTGCTGCATCAGCAGTCATATAGCGTGGAAGCAGCACGGCATCGTCGCTAGCCTTACGCACCCGGGTGATCTGCACGGTCAGTAGGGGCGGAGCCTTTGCGGCCATACGCTAGGAATCCCCGACGTCATTGGGTAAATGCTTCGCCCCTACAATGCGAGTAATGATTGATAATCAGATGCAGGAAGAATCTCACCCAGTAAAGTGAGAGCCCGCTCCTCACTGTCAAAGCAGCGCGCAGCTACAGCGTGGACATCATCAAGCGTCACACCCTCGATTTGCTCAGCTACTTCCGCAATGGGAATATCACGACGGAAATAGATCTCGCAGCGTGCCAACCGGTTCATGCGTGCTTCACTCGTCTCTAGGCCGAGCAAGAGTCCGCCCTTAGCATGTCCCTGAGCGCGACGTAATTCTTCGGCAGCAATGCCGTCGCGCGCGATATCGCGCAGAATGCCACAGGATACCTCAATCACCTGAGGTACCCATTCCGTGCTGGTCGCCGCGTAGATACCGAGATACCCTGAATCTCGATAGGTTGAGAGAAACGAAGTGACATCGTACACCAACCCGCGGCGCTCGCGAATCTCTTGGAATAACCGCGAACTCATTCCTCCCCCAAGCGCGGTGTGCAGAAGATATGCCGCATACCAGTCTGGGTCACATACCGATACACAGGGAAGCCCGAGACAGAGATGGGTCTGCTCAAGGTCACGTTGATGGGGATAGACGCCAGGATAAGCGATCGGCCGAGAGTTCTCGACCATCGCGGCTTTTCCTTTTAGCGCCGATAAGGATGGGCCAACCAGCTCGACCAGTTCTCTGTGGAGCGCTCCGCCTGCCATCGCAACGAAAATGCGGTCGGGCCGATAACGGCGGTCGAGATAGTGTAGGAAGTCGGCTCGTTGAAAGCGCGACACCGCCGCTGCTGTTCCCGATATTGGTCGACTTAATGGATGACCACGCCAAAAGTCGAGATGAAACAAATCATGAATGAGATCGTCCGGCGTATCCTCAACCTGGGCAATCTCCTGAAAGATCACCGAACGCTCACGTTCGATTTCCTCTTCAGCAAAACGTGAATGGAGAAAGACGTCCGTCAACAAATCGAGCGCCAGGGGCAGGTGTTCTGCCAAAACCTTGGCGTAGTAACAGGTGTATTCTTTAGAGGTAAAGGCGTCGAGCACGCCGCCGACAGCGTCGATCTCTTCGGCGATACCGGCCGCAGTCCGCCGTTGGGTGCCCTTAAAAAAGAGGTGTTCGAGAAAATGGGCGATGCCGTTCTCTTCTACCGCCTCATCACGTGAGCCATTCTCAACCCAGATGCCCACGGTCACAGAGGGCATGCCAGCAGCTTCTTCCGACAGCAGACGTACCCCGTTATCAAGCACTGTGCGCTGGACCATTTAGCTATTCTCGCCCGCCTCTTGTTCTGCCGGCATCGCTTCACGGGCGCTCAGGCGGATCTTTCCCTGTCTGTCGATTTCCAAGACTTTGACCATAATCTCGTCTCCTTCTTGTACGACATCGGAGACACGGCGTACCCGTCCTGGTCCAAGCTGGGAAATATGCACAAGTCCATCCGTTCCAGGCAGAATCTCCACAAACGCGCCAAAATCGACTACCTTGCGGACTATTCCTCTATAGACCTTGCCGATTTCGGCCTCAGCGGTGACCCGATTGATCTTGGCTATGGCTTTGTTCATTGAATCGCCATCGGAAGACGCGACATACACGGTCCCATCATCTTCTACGTCAATCTTCACCCCAGTTTCTTCGATAATCGAACGAATCATCTTTCCGCCTGGACCGATCAAGTCACGAATCTTCTCAGGTTTCACTTTTAGCGTGAGAATACGTGGAGCATACTCAGGCACTTCAGGCCGCGAGGTAGCGAGGACTTTTGCCATTTGCTCGAGGATAAACAACCGACCTTCTCGGGCTTGATACAGCGCCTGCTGCATAATCTCCCGTGTCACACCAGTAATCTTAATATCCATCTGCAAGGCGGTGATCCCCTGTGCCGTCCCGGCGACTTTAAAATCCATATCGCCAAGATGATCCTCATCCCCCAGGATATCGCTCAGGATCCGAATTGCTTCCCCTTCTTTAATCAAGCCCATAGCAATACCGGCCACTGGTGCTTTGATTGGCACTCCTGCATCCATTAACGAGAGGGTTCCGCCACAGACAGTTGCCATCGACGAGGACCCGTTCGATTCCAAAATTTCTGACACGACACGGATAGTATAAGGAAACTCGCTTCCTTCTGGTATAACCGCCTGGAGGGCACGCTCGGCCAATGCACCATGCCCAATCTCACGCCTTCCCGGCCCTCGCAGTGGTCGCACTTCACCAACACTAAAAGGCGGGAAGTTATAGTGCAGCATGAATCTTTTGAATTGTTCGCCAATCAATGCATCAACTTTTTGCTCATCTGATGACGTTCCCAAGGTGGCGACAACCAGGGCTTGCGTTTCGCCTCTAGTGAACAACGCTGACCCGTGGGTGCGCGGCAGCACACTCACTTCACAGGTGATAGGTCGGATATCAGAGAGCCCGCGTCCGTCTACACGCCGGCTTTCATTGACGACCAGCGCACGCAGGGTTTCGCTCTCCAATTCTTCGAGAGCTGCTCCTACTTCTTTCTCGCGACCAGCGTACTCTTCTGCCAGCGCGGTTTTCATTTCTTGTTTAACCGTCGAGACCGCTACGGCGCGCTCATGTTTGCCCGTCACGACGAAGGCGGAACGGAGTTTCTCAGCCGCGAGTTCGCGTACCCGTCCATTAAGTCCAGCATCAGGGGGAACTACGATAAGGTTTCGTTTCGCCTTCCTTGCCGCCCGCGCGATCTCATCCTGCGCATCAAGAATTGGCTTGATCGCCTCTTGAGCGAGAAAGAGCGCTTCCAGCATCTCCTCTTCGGCAACGACCCTGGCACCACCTTCAACCATGATGATAGCGTCACGGCCGGCGGCGACGAAGAGATTAATATCGCTCTTTTCAACCTGGCTTTGCAATGGGTTTACCGTCAGGACTCCACGGATGCGACCGATCCGTACCCCGGCGATTGGCCCACGGAAAGGAATATCCGAAACTTGGAGTGCGGCTGAAGCGCCGATTAACGCGACCGTATCAGCATCGTTTTCGCGATCAACCGAAAGGACCGAAGCAACGACCTGGGTCTCGCAGAAAAATCCGTCGGGAAAAAGCGGACGTAAGGCACGGTCCACTAGTCGTGAGGTGAGGATCTCTCGCTCTGAGGGGCGCCCCTCACGCTTGAAGAAACCGCCAGGAATCTTGCCTGCGGCAAAGGTTCGCTCTTGATAATCAACCGTCAAAGGGAAAAAATCTACCCCTTCTCGGGGCGAATTTGTCGCCGCCACGGTGACCAGCACGACCGTCTCCCCATAGGAAATGACCGCAGCACCGTTTGCTTGTTTCGCCATACGACCAGTCTCAATCGAGAGTGGCCGCCCGTAAAATTCCATTTCAATTTTTTTATACATGTATGTACTGCTCCCTAGCGCTCTTATGAAAAGCGCCTCTAGGGGAATCGTTGTGAGTCGGAGGAAAGCGAGGTTTAACGACGAAGTCCGAGCTGCCCGATCAAGCTACGATAGCGGGTATGGTCAATGCCGCGCAGGTAATCAAGAAGACGTCGGCGTTTCCCCACCAGTTTTAAAAGACCTCGGCGAGAAAGATGGTCTTTGGCGTGAGTTTTGAAGTGTCCAGTCAAACTTTCAATGCGTTTACTAAGGAGTGCAACCTGAACCTCTGGTGATCCCGTATCTGCCTCATGGCGCTTAAACTGCTCAACCGCCTCATTTCTGCGCCCTGCCTCCGGTGTGCTCATCTTTTCTCCTTCTTCTTTGTCTTATTTTTCTCTTAACATGCCATTTGCTTAGTGTAAAGTTAAGAATACGCGGATCAGTTTCCACTGTCCCTGATTCTCTTGTACCATCGCAACCAGTTCCCCGTCCGGACTCACCAGTTGCGCCAATTCGTCCTTTGCCATCACAGAGGGCAAATCGCGCAAAATGTCCTGCTGGCCGCGCCGGAGTCTAGCCACCGCATGAGGCTCCAGTCGCAATGTCCGATAATGCTGTAGCGCCTGTACAAGTGAAAATACCGAGAGAGATCCCCGCTCTAGGCAGTCAGAGAGCTGCGCAAGGGAGACCGCGTTCTCAATTGAGAAAGGACCAAATTCGGTGCGACGGAGGGTCGCCAAATGGGCTCCACAGCCCAACACCACTCCCAAATCGGCCGCCAACGACCGGACATACGTTCCTTTAGAACAGACGAGAGAGAATTTGAGAGTATCGTTTCCGAGAGGTTCAAGAGAAAACCGTTCAATTGTCACTTTTCGCGGTTCGCGTTCGACCTCAATGCCGCGCCGAGCAAGCTTATATAAGGGAACTCCCTGACGCTTGAGCGCTGAGTACATCGGCGGAGTCTGCCAATAGTCACCGGAAAACTGCTGCTGAAGATCTTGCAGAGCCTCTGGAGGGTAAAAGGGAACCGCCGCTGTTCGAGTGATTGTCCCAGTCCCGTCAAGTGTATCAGTTTCGATGCCTAAGCGAATGGTTCCGATATACGCCTTACGTTCAGTCATCAGGAATTGCGCGATTTTCGTTCCTACGCCAAGACAGAGAGGCAGCAGTCCGCTGGCAAAGGGATCGAGGGTGCCAAGGTGTCCGACTTTATCCTCGGCAAGCGTTTTTTTCACCACTCGCACAACCGAGGCAGAGGGCATTCCTTCGGGTTTGTCTATTAACAATATACCGTTAGCCGAGGGCACTACGATTCTTTCTGTTCAACTTGCCGTAGTAAGCTCTCTAGCCGATTCGCCTTTTCCAGCGTTTCATCGTAGACGAAACGTAATTCCGGCGTATGGCGTAAGCGTAAGCGGCTCGCAACTTGTCGTTTAATATAACCGGTCGCGCTCTGGAGGCCGGCTAAAGCAGAAATCTGCTCTTCTGGCCGTAGGATAGAGAAAAACACCTTGGCAATTTTCAGGTCTGGACTGATCGTTGCTCCGGTTAGCGTGACACCACTCACCCGTGGATCTTTGACTTCGCGCAGGAGGGTTTCCGCAACTACCTCCAGGAGGAGGCCGCTGACACGTTCTGGGCGTCGGGAGGGCATAGGACAAGCTTTTAGCTATTAGCGTTTAGCTCTGATTTCACAGAGCAATGCCAGGCAACAGAATTGAACTTGGTGGACTCGGCTCTTTTCATCACAATTGTTAACTCTTGAACAAAAAAGCTAAGAGCTAAGAGCCAAAAGCTAAAAGCTTTTAGTAATGCAAAAACTCGAGTTCTTCTTCTCTGACTTCTGCCAAGTACAGCTCTTCGATGAAACGAATTGCTGCCCGGAGAGCGCCATCGATATACGCCTGATCAGTACCGACCTGACAAATCCCAAGCTGCGCCTTTTGCCAGAGATCGTACTCGCCGCATTCGGCGATCGATACGTTAAACTCATTGCGCACCCGGTCCTTGATCTTTCGCAGTACGGCACGCTTTTCTTTCAGCGAGTGGCTGCTCTCGATATACAGCGTCAGTCGTAGTACCCCCACCACCATTGCGCAACCTCAGCACGGTCGTTGCAAGAATTTTTTCTCTCTGCAGGAACGAGCGATTATGCTCGTCGCTCGACCTCCGGTTGGGGGCGCACTTCCAGACGGCGAAGAACCTGTTCCGTTTCGTAGGCTTCCAGGGTGTCTCCAGCGCGAGGATCTTGAAAGTTTTCCAGCAGGACTCCACATTCCATACCAGACACGACTTCGCGGACATCATCTTTGAAGCGACGAAGGCTGGCGATGCGTCCCTGGTAGACGACTTGTCGATCGCGCAGCAAGCGGACCTGGGCACCTCGGGTGAGCCGCCCCTCGGTAATTGCACATCCAGCTGCCAGTCCTAATCGCGAGACTGGAAATACCTGACGTACCTCAGCCTTGCCGAGTGGTTTCTCGCGATAGATCGGTTCCAACATGCCTTCGAGCGCTGCACGAACATCTTCGATCACCTCGTAGATGATGTTGTAGAGGCGAATTTCGACCCCCTCTCGCTCAGCGAGTTGCACGGCTTTACTTTCGGGGCGAACATTGAAGCCAAGCACGATCCCCTTTGAGGCAGAGGCAAGAAGGACGTCGGATTCAGAGATTCCCCCTACCGAGGAATGGAGAATAGTCAGCTTCACCTCTTTGGTCGAGAGACGATTGATCGCGTCACTCACGGCTTCAGCCGAACCCTGGACATCGGCTTTGACAATCGCCCGGAGTTCTTTTACTTCCCCGGCCTGAACCTGTTGATAGAAATCCTCCAGCGTCGATCGACTACTATTCTTCGTCAGCTCAGTCTCGCGTCGCTTGGCCCGGCGGTGTTCGGCAACTTGCCGAGCAGACGCCTCATCAGCCAATACGGTAAAGTGATCGCCGGCCTCCGGCACCCCCGTAAGGCCTAAGATTTCCACTGGTGTTGAAGGGGTGGCTTTCTCAACCTTGTTTCCTCGACTATCGATCATTGCCCGAACTCTACCGTACTCAGTACCACAGACGAATGGATCCCCAGCCTTGAGCACTCCCTCTTGAACTAACACTGTCGCCACAGGTCCGCGTCCGCGGTCGAGTTTGGCCTCAACAATTGTTCCGCGCGCAAGCTTAGCCGGATGCGCGCGCAGTTCCATCACATCAGCTTGCAATAAGATCATTTCGAGAAGGTGGGGAATCCCTTCTCCTGTCTTCGCCGAAACCAGGGCAAAGATCGTGTCACCGCCTAATTCTTCTGACACGATCCCGTGGGTCATCAGTTCTCGCTTGACTCGTTCAACGTCAGCATCTGGCTTATCAATCTTATTCACCGCAACAATGATCGGCACCTGTGCCGCCCGGGCATGATTAATCGCCTCTACGGTTTGCGGCATAACGCCGTCGTCTGCCGCCACCACCAAAATCACGATATCGGTCACCTCAGCTCCACGCGCTCGCATCGCGGTGAACGCTTCGTGCCCCGGGGTATGGAGAAATGTCACACTCCGATCATTGACCAGCACACTGTAGGCACCAATATGTTGAGTAATCCCGCCATGCTCTTGGGTCGTCACACTAGTCTGCCGGATCGCATCCAGCAAAGAGGTCTTCCCATGATCGACGTGACCCATAATGGTTACCACAGGTGGGCGAGCTTCGAGTTGCTCTTCGTCAGCGTGCGCTTCATGCCCGACTTCAAGTACAGACTCCACATCAAAAGCAACGTTCTCTACCGTATAGTCGAAATCGGCGGCTACCAGTGTCGCAGTTTCAGCGTCAAGGGCTTGATTAATCGTCGCCATCACACCAAGGCTCATGAGCTTTTTAATCACTTCACCGGCCTTAATCCCCATGCTGCGAGCAAGATCACCGACCGTTACAACCTCAGAGATGCGAACCACTCGCTTGCTCGCTTTCGGAACAGTAATTTCCGTCTGTCGTTGTTCTTTCCCAGAGACAACTTTTTTCTTTTTGCTCCCCCGAACAAGTCGCAAGTCGCGTTCTTGTGTTTCAATCTGTTCCGGTTTGCGGATGACTTTTCGCTTCTTTGGTCGCTTGCCTGCAACCCCAGTCGCATCCGTGCCACTGCCGATCGTCACCTCCCGTGCGGGCGCGGCTGACTCCCGAACTGGCGGAGTTACGTTGGGAGCGGCGCCGGGACCTCTCGTTGGTCTCACCTCCACAGGAGGACGAGGGCGTGACTCAGCCGCAAGCTTGCCTAAATCTATGCGGCCAAGCACGCGAGCTGACAATGGGGGTTCCTCTTTCACTGGAGGAGATACTGGCGTGGGGCTCACAATCGATACCGAGGGACGTTCTTTAGCGACGACAGAAGATTCCTTTGCTCCCGGAGAGGACCGTCCTGGGGCCGTCACTAGCTGTTCTTCGTGAAGCTGGTCAGGAAGAGAGGGGGAAGTAACCACTGGCGCAACCGGTCGGCTTTCTCCAGCCGGTTGCCGTGGGCGTTCTTGAGGGAGAAAATCGGCATCTGATACTACAGGGATGGCAGACGAGGGTTCGATCTCCGGTAATTCAAAATTGAGCGGCGGTGGTGCAGCAAAAGGCTCTTCGATTTCGGGAAGGGGGTGCTCGGTTGAAAACGCTTGCGCTGGAGAAGGGGTATCCTCCTCATGCGGAACTTCAACTCGGGTCGTCCGCCGACGGATCACATTCTGCCGAATACGACTTTCCCGGACTTCTTCGCGAGCCGTGACGACGTGCTCGTTTTGAGAGTCAACCTCGGTAACAACTCGTTCTGCTACTATCTTTTCTTCTCCTAACACAAGAGCCGCAGAAGTGCCTTGGACACCACCTCCTGGCCGCACGAGTGCAATCTCCTCGTCAGTAAGGGTGCTCTGAGCCCTCTTTCCTTGCACGCCCAGGTCCTCCAGTTTGCTCAGCAGATACCGAGCGTCCATCCCCCACTCTTTGGCCAGTTCATGAATACGTTTTCGTGGCATATGACCTCATTACTGCTCCGACCACTGTGTCGTACACTGTTCAATCAGAGTCGCATAGTGCGTGCGCATCTCTCGGGACAACACGATACCGAGCGATCGGACAAGCCCCGAGCGCGCGGTGGCAAATGCGTGCAAGCACTCTCGACGGCGGTGCAAATACCCCCCTCTCCCATCTCCTGAGCCAAGTCTTAACATACCTCCGGGCCCGAGGGAAAACCGCAAGAGTTGGTTTTGCTCAGCTCGGCCGCCACACCCGATACACAAGCGAATCGGTCTGGATCTCTTCACATCTTTTCCTGTACAGTCTCTACCTCTGTACTCTGCTCCCTTTGCTCTGTTGCCGCAGCAGCTTTCTCCGCGACCTGTTCGCGCGCTGCTTGGAGAATGGCTGTCGCTTTTTCCTCGCCAATGCCTTCAACTTCAAGTAAAGCATCGGTATCCGCCGTAGCAATATCTTCAGCCGACTTAAACCCTTGCTGGTAGAGCAGTTCTGCCGTCATTTCCCCGATCCCGGGCACCGCAGTCAATGACTCTAAAGCGCGGGAATGTTCTACTTCGACTTCAGCCTCCGACCGTACCTGGAGTTGCCAACTGGTCAGTCGGGAGGCGAGCTTCACATTCTGCCCTTTCTTACCAATCGCGAGGGAGAGCTGATCGTCAGGAACAATCACCTCCATTGTATGTTCTTCATCGTCTTGGATGATCTTAGATACTTTCGCTGGCAACAACGCCCGGCAGACATACTCCGCGGGGTCTGAAGTCCAGGGCACAATGTCAACGCGCTCGCCACGTAACTCTTGGACAACAGACTGCACGCGGGTTCCTTTCATCCCCACGCAAGCCCCAACCGGATCGACATCGGGATCAGTTGAGTGCACGGCGATCTTCGCTCGACTGCCAGGTTCGCGGGCGGCACTTTTTATCTCAACGATCCCTTCATACACCTCTGGAGCTTCTTGCTCAAATAGTTTGATGAGAAAACCAGGATGAGTACGGGACAGAATTATTTGCGGTCCCTTGTTGGACATCTCCACATCAAGAACGTAGGCGCGGATGCGATCGCCTTGACGGTAGCGCTCCCATGGGATCTGTTCTTTCTCTGGTAACACGGCATCGGTGCGGCCAAGATTTACGATGATATTTTTCTTTTCTATGCGCTGGACGATTCCTGAGTACAATTCACCCTTGCGGTTCTTGAATTCATTATAAATCTGTTCGCGTTCAGCTTCACGCACTTTCTGGATCACACTTTGTTTCGCAACTTGAGCGGCGATCCGACCAAAAGAAGCGGCAGGAAGCTTACTCAACAACTGGTCACCGATCTGCGCTTCAGGGTCAAGGGTCTCACGCGCCGTGGTCAAAGAAACCTCGGTCTCGGGGTTGGTAACATTTTCCACCACGGTCTTGATCTCAAAAAGCTCGATCTCGCCAAGCTCGGCATTGAACTTGGCCTCGATCTGCTTTTGCCCAAAGGTGCGGCGGGCAGCTGAAAGCATGGCGCTTTCGAGCGCTTCAATAATGACCCCACGGTCCATGCCCTTTTCTTTACTGACTTGATCGATCACTCGGTTGAGGTCTTGTTGCATACTCTCTCCTCAATCAGCGCAGTCGTCTTTTCTTCTTACTGCTCCTCGGCACGGGAAAGTCGTGCTCAGTTGTTGCTTTCCGCATATTCTCCCAAGGGATCTGCACTTCACTTGTCGTTTCGTCCACAAGCACGACGTGGTCCTCCCCCACCCCACTCACCGTCCCGATGAATACCCGCTTCCCCTGCTGTTCTTGATGAGTGAGGACGCGCACTCGCTTGCCGTAATAGCGCCGGAAATGGCTCGGACGCAAGAGCGGGCGGATGATCCCTGGAGAGGAGATCTCCAAGGTGTACCGCCACGGCACAGGGTCATGTGCATCTAATAGATCGCTGAGTTGCCGATGCACGCGCGTCAACTCATCAAGCGAAACACCTCCCTCACGGTCGAGCGCAAGACGTAGTACCCACCGACCTGCTTCCGGTCGAAAGTCCACTCCCCAGACTTCAATGCCCTCTTCTTCCACCAGCGGAGTAGCGAGAGCTTCAACTCGCTGAACAATAGCTTGAACCTCAGATTGCATTCTGGAAAAAAAAAGTGGGCGACCCGCCCACTTCTCTCACCCCAGCAAAGGTAAACAATTCCTGACCAGCGCGCAAGAGGCCTGAGAGATTTGCCTCATTCAGAACCATTTTCTCCAGTCAGATCATGCAAAGTTAACAAATCAACGATCTGATAACTCCGCTTCCCTTGCGGTGTAACCACCTCGATCTCATCCCCTACTTCCTTCCGGAGTAATGCCTGCCCGATAGGCGAATGCAGTGAGATGTGGCCAGCGGCAGGATCAACCTCTTCGGGAAAGACAATCTGATATTCGACGATTCCCCCATCATTGATGTCTTCGAGTTTTACGCGGCTGCCATACGCAACCATCTCGTGCGGAATGCTAGAGAGATCGTACAAGGAAAGTTGACGGAGACGTTCTTCAAGCCCCCCTATGCGGGCACGGACAAAGTCTTGGCGAGATCGTGCCGCCTCATATTCAGCGTTTTCACTGAGGTCTCCCTGGGCAGCCGCTTCTTGCAAGTCTTTCGGAATACGAACGGTCAGCTCATAGCGCAACTCTTCAACTTCTTGCTTCAGCCGTTTCACAATTGGTAGGTCCATGGTGTTTCTTTCCTGCTTTTCGACGTTTGTCCGCTCTCTCCCCGGACGTACAGAAACACTGCGGGGGCTGGCTTCGGAAAACCAACCCCCGCTCGTGTAGCAGAGACGATAATTCAGCTATGTTATACAGTGAGGATGTGGATCGTGCAGGCCGAGCCCAATCCGATCACATGAGCTAGCCCAGCTTTTGCCCCTTCTACCTGGCGTTTGCCAGCCTGACCACGCAGATGAGTAGTAATCTCATAGATATTGGCCACGCCTGTCGCACCAAGAGGGTGTCCTTTTGACAAGAGACCACCACTCGCGTTCACCGGAATGTCACCGCCAATCGCCGTCCGTCCTTCATCAATCATCCGACCGGCTTCGCCTTCGCCACACAGACCAAGGTTTTCGTAATGCAATAGCTCAGCCGTAGCGAAACAGTCATGCAGTTCAACCAAACTGAGGTCCTTAGGCCCAATCCCAGCCTTCTCGTACGCCTGTTTGGCTGCATTTTTTGTTAAGGTGTTCACATCCGGCATAGTGAGATCGCGCTCAGTATAGGGATCAGACGTCAGCACCGAACAAGCAACTTTCACTGGTTTAGTAGTGAATTGCTTCACTTTATCAGCGGACACTAGCAAGGCAGCTGCTGCTCCATCACCAGTTGGACAACACATATAGAGGGTATTGGGATAGGCCACCATACGGGCTTTCACTACGTCTTCGAGTTTGACCTCGACTTGGTATTGGGACAATGGATTATGGACTGAGTGTTTATGGTTCTTCACTGACACCTTAGCGAACTGCTCCGCCGTAGTGCCATATTTACGCATATGCTCTACTCCGGCTTGCCCGAAGACTGCCGGCATCAGACCGCTGCCGAGCACGCCTTCGACACTCTCACCGCCACTGCGAGCGCCGCCGCCGAGCAGTCCCATCTTCCCCATTTGTTCGACGCCAACTGCCATGGTGACATCGTACATCCCTGAAGCAACACCGATATACGCCTCACGGAACGCAGTCGATCCAGTCGCACAGGCGTTGGAAACGTTGAGAGCCGGAATCCCGGTTTGGCCGATTTGCTGGAGGATCCGCTGAGCGTTCATGGCATTCGCTTGAAACAGATTGCCGCACACAAACAACTCAACGTCTTTAATCGTCATACCAGCATCTTTCAGCGCCAACAGGGCAGCCTCAGCGCCAAGTTGGGGGACATCTTTGTCTGGGTAGCGGCCGAATTTAATCATGCCGACGCCGAGCACGTACACGTCTCTCATAATGCTCCTCCTTCTACTGCCTGCTGGTTGATGCTAATTGTGACTTGGTCGGAAAAAGAACGCAATAATGTCGATCGTTTCTTCGATACCCTCAGCATTCTTTTCTTTACGCTCGCGAACTTTACGTGTGACCATTTCGACTGGCATGCCGAACTTCACTTTTGCCGGGTCGGGCTCGACATCGACGAGATTACAACGGACACTGACCCCTTCGGGCAGATCAACAATCGCGGAGACGTACGGAACAGGGACTCCCGGAACTGACTGATGAACAATCGAGTAGACATAGAGCGTCCCTCGGTCACTCAACTTAATCTCTTCTATTTGACCATCTACCGTACATTTACTGCAGGCCACTCGACCTTCACCGATATAAGCCGCACCGCAGACTTTACAGCGATACCCAATAAGATGGGGTTTTTCCCCTGGAGATGTTGGCAGATGCAACATGGAGGCAATCGCGCGTTGCTTATGCCCTCCAACGCTTCCCTCTACTGCCATGGCTCTGCTCCCTTCTACTCTCTATCCGCAGGCCTTCTTCTCTCCCGTTGATGCTCCGGTATCGCGTTGAAACAGGAAACCGTGCAGCGCTTTATCCGCTTCTTCACGCATTTGGTCATGGCGAAAGCTCTTGCTTGCACCGCCAAACCAGCCGCGCAACGGGCCAAGAAGATCTGCGCCGTAGTGTACGTACCCATACATGAGGCCAACACCCAAAACAAGTCCTTGAAAAAACTCTTTCATATAGGTTGTTATCGGCAAAAAGCGAAACTTTTGAGTACACGAATTGCAGGTTTTTCGCGAGACGGCTATATAGGGCACGTGCCGAAGATATTGGCCTCTGTGCTCTCGTTTCTCTATCCCCAGCGCTGCACAAGCTGTAAGACGTTCGTGCAACCAGAAGAACACTTTTGTCGTGGATGTCTGCCTTTTGTGAGAGCGATTGCCTCACCACTGTGTCTTTGTTGTGGAGAGCCTTTTGCCACGCCGGTAGGTCCGGATCACCTGTGCAGAGTCTGCCTCGCTGCACCTCCCCCGTTTCGTCGCGCTCGGGCTTGGGCCTATTACCAAACCGGAGAAGCTACCCCCCAACCCCTCAGCGAAGCGATCCAACACTTCAAGTACCAGCGCAATTTAAGCGTCGGAAAAGCGCTTGCCACCCTCGCAGCCACTCATTTTTCTTTCAGCGACGAGGACTATGATGTCATAGTCCCAGTTCCTCTCCACATTGATCGACTGCGGTGGCGTGGATTCAATCAATCTCTCCTCTTGTCACGAGTTATTGGCCGCACCCGGAAGATCAAAGTCGACCCGTTTTTATTGGCTCGCACTCGGTCAACCGCTCCCCAAACCCAACTCCCAGAAAAAGAGCGACGAGAAAATGTTAAAGGGGCATTTACGGTGGTATCGCCCAAGCGTATCCAGAAGCAACGCGTTCTTCTCGTCGATGATGTGTACACCTCGGGGGCAACGGTCCGGGAATGTGCGAACGCCCTCTCCTATGAAGGTGCTCGTATCGTCGATGTCTTTACCCTGGCACGAGCGGTCTCTCATTGATCACACACCATACTATGCGCTCTCCTCTTTCCCTCGGCATTCTTATCTCTGGCAGTGGCACGAATCTGCAAGCCATTATCGACGCGATCGAGCACGATGACCTTAACGCCCAGATCAAGATCGTGATCAGCAACAGGAATGATGCGTACGGACTCACCCGAGCCCAGCAACATGGCCTTTCTACTATTGTCATCCCTCATAAGGAGTTTCCCTCTCGCGAAGCATTTGAAGCCGCAATAATTAAGGCATTAGAAGCTCATGGCGTAGAACTGGTAATCCTGGCCGGGTTCATGCGTTTGCTGTCCGCGTTTTTCATCCGAGCCTTTCCTCAGCGCATTATGAATATTCATCCCGCTCTTTTGCCAGCCTTTCCTGGCACCCATGCCCAGCGTCAAGCTCTGCAGCATGGAGTGCGTGTTGCAGGCGCTACGGTTCACTTTGTCGATGAAGAAGTGGATCACGGGCCCATCATTATTCAAGCCGCCGTGCCGGTCTACCCAGATGATAGTGAAGAGAGTCTCAGCGCACGCATTCTTTCCCAAGAGCATCGCATTTACCCGCGGGCCATTCAGCTTTTTGCTGAAGGTCGGCTAGAAATTCGTGATCGAGTAGTCATCCTTCATGACGAAGTCCGCACTCCGACCGCAAACCTGCGCTCTCCAGAATCGACGTAAATACTGCCAGCAATTCTCCCGGTCAGATTGGCATCGACGAGTCAAACAGCAAGTGAGACCGATGTTGGGATTCGAGCGGTTCGATCATGCGGTCGTCACCCTCACTGGTATCGAGTTCATTCACCAAATCAACAAAGGCCAATTTGATCTCTCAGCACTCTGTCCTGTTGGGACGCGAGTTCCGCACCTCCGGGAGGCAGTGTTGGCAGCCTGAGTGATATGTTCGAGCGCGCGCGCGCTCGTTTTCGATCGGTGATTTGCACCAAAACTCGAAATCGTTGGTAGCCCAACTCGGTGTGTTCTGGTCGCTCGGTGGTCGCAGACGATTGGCAGTATGGGCAGTCCATCTTCCACCTCCTCCCCAGGGCCGAATCCTACCCTCTATCACCAGCATTGCCAACTGGCAGGTACCTGCCAGAACTTGGAGAATAGTTGGCGCGTCTTGAATTATGCAACGACGTCCAGGCTATGCATTCTCTGGCTTGACAGGGAGAGACGGAAGCGAGTAGGACAGTCATGGATCTGCAACTATGTTGATTAGAGACACTAGCTCTAAGCGCCATTGCGAAGTTCCCCCTCTTGTGGATCTCTCGGTGGAGAGGGTGCGTACCCAGTTGGTTGAGGCTGAGCGAGTCAAACTCCTTGCAACCCATGCGCCGACGGGGTTTATCGTTGGTTTGCTCACTGTTGGGGTGATGAGCTTCGTTCTTTGGGCCGTGGTCCCTCTCTGGTTACTGCTTCTGTGGATAACCCTCATGGGGGTGCTTACGTTGCCGGTGTTTGTGATGATCTGGCAGTTTCATCGTGTCACACCCGCGCCGGAACAGATTCACAAGTGGGCCGTTCTCTTCACTGTAGGATATGGGTTAACTGGTCTTGGATGGGGCTCAAGCGGCGTGCTGCTCTTCCCGTCTGATTCTCTTGCACATCAGTTGTTTCTTGTCTTCGTGATTGGTGGACAGTCCGCTGGGGGAATGACTGCTCTCTCTTCCGTGCTATCGGCGCTTACGGCTTTCCTCAGTACGATGCTCTTGCCCGTCATCGTGCGCCTGTGTGTGTCGGGTGATGTTGTCATGGCCGCGATGGGATTGATGTTGTTCACCTTCGGCGTCGCCATGTTCACGATTGGGCGGCGTCTTCATGCCGTCTTCACCGAAATGCTCATGTTGCGATTTGAGAATGTTGATCTCATACGAGATCTTTCCTCCGCGAAAGAGCGGGCCGAGGCGGCCAGTCAGGCGAAATCGCAATTTCTTGCCAACATGAGTCACGAATTGCGCACCCCCTTGAACGGGGTTCTTGGCGTGATCGAGGTGCTGTCTCAAACGAGACTTACTGGCTATCAGGAGAAAATTGTACAAACGGCGCAACGTTCCGGCAGAGCGCTCCTGACGATCATCAATGACTTGCTCGACCTCTCGAAAATTGAAGCCGGTAGGCTCGCGTTGGAACGCCTGGATTTTCCCCTCCAGGATATTCTGCAGGAAGTGGTGGAGTTATTTGCCGAGAACGCCTCGCAAAAGGGTTTGCGCCTCATATCTAAAGTGCATGACGCCGTGCCGCCTGTGCTGCGAGGTGATCCTGCACGATTACGTCAGATCCTCGTCAATCTTGTCGGCAACGCGCTCAAATTTACCGAGCAAGGAGCAGTTACAATTGAGGTTCAAAGTTCAAAGCTCAAAGTTCAGAGTCAGGATCCTCCGCTTTCGACGTTGAACCTTGAATCTGAAACCTTGAACTCCTGCTTACTGGAGTTTTCCGTGCGTGATACCGGTATTGGTATTCCCGTCGAAGCCCAGGCGCGCATCTTTGAAACATTTTCTCAAGCCGATGAATCGACCACACGACAATATGGCGGCACGGGACTGGGGCTTAGCATCGCCAAACAATTGGCCGAATTGCTGGGTGGCGCTATTGGCGTCGAAAGTAGGGAAGGTGAAGGGGCGCGTTTCTGGTTTACCGCCTGTTTTGAGCCCGTACACGCTTCCGTGCAGACGGAGACGGCTCCGTGGAAGAAAAGCGAGAACGTGTTCGAGCGACCACCTCGGAAAGTGCTGTGGCCTCTCACGGTGCTGCTTGTGGAGGACAACCTGTGCAATCAAGAAGTGACGCGGAGCTTGTTGGAGATGCTTGGGTGCCGTGTTGTCATCGCAAGCAATGGACAGCTCGCTCTCGATCTCCTGGCTCGCCATTCCTACGACGTTGTCCTCATGGATTGTCAAATGCCAGAAATGGACGGGGTCACCGCGGCTATGGAGATTCGCCGGCGGGAATCACGAGCAGGAGACGACCACGTGTTGATTATCGCGCTCACGGCCAGCGCTATGCCTGGGGATCGAGAACGATGTCTGGCGGCTGGGATGGACGATTACTTGACGAAACCTTTTACGCTGGACGAGTTGAGCGCACTCTTCCAGCGCTGGCGGCCTGAGCGCCTGGTGACCAAGGAGCGGCACCCAATCGCACTGCTTGACTACGGTGCCCTCGACCTCATCCGTGGATTGGGAAAAGAGGGCTCGGCAAAGGTCTTCGACTCTGCTATCCGAAGCTATCTTGAGGACGCGCCTCAACTCATGGAAACACTCCGCAGTGCGGTGCGCCATGCCGACGCCGAGCACCTACGCCGCGCCGCGCACACGTTGAAATCGAGTAGCGCCAGCCTTGGAGCGTTCACACTCGCGACTCTCTGTAAAGATCTCGAAGCGCTCAGTCTTACCGAGCATGTGAGTACCGCCGTAGAAATGTTGCCGGTGATTGAAACCGAGTATCAAGTCGTGCGGGCGGCGTTGTCGATGGAGCTGCGAAGAAGTGAGTGAGCATAATGCGAGAGCGCGGCAAAGATCCAGCAGTGGTATTACTTGCTGATGATGATCAGACGATGCGACTGCTGATTCGCGGCGCTCTGGAACACGTGGGCTTTGCGGTTGAAGAAGCCGTGACCGGTGAGCAGGCGGTTGCCGTTTTCCCGCAGCTTCAACCCGATCTGGTGTTGCTGAATGTGGTGATGCCAGGCATGGATGGCTTTGCGACCTGTGAAGCGATTCGCTTGCTGCCTGGAGGAGAACAGACACCGATTTTAATGGTCACTGGTTTGGGTGATACGGCCTCGATCCTGCGCGCTTACGAGGCAGGGGCGACCGATTTTATTCAGAAGCCGGTGAACTGGGTGATCTTGGGGCAACGAGCGCGGTACATGTTGCGCGCAAGCCGCACGCTAGAGTCGCTCCAACGCAGCGAAGAGAAAAATCGCGCGTTGTTAGAACAAACGAGGCAAGTCGCCGAAGAATTGCGGCAGTTTGCCTATGTGGCTTCCCACGACTTACAAGAGCCGTTGCGCATGGTGACGTCTTATGTACAGCTCTTAGCCGAGCGCTATCACGACCAGCTCGATGCCGAGGCCCAAGAGTTTATAGGCTATGCGGTCGAGGGAGCGCAACGGATGCACGCGCTGATTGTCGACTTGCTGGCGTATTCCCGGGTGGAGAGGCAGGCCCCGGAGTGGACCGAGACCGATGGCGAAGTAGTGGTGGAGCAGGCCATGCACGATCTGCGGCTCGCAGTCGCCGAGAGTCGAGCGGTCGTGACGCACGACGCTCTGCCCACTGTCACAGCCGTTCCCGGACAATTCAGGCAGTTGTTAGAGAACCTGCTCAGCAATGCCTTGAAGTTTCGGGGGCCGGAGCCGCCTCGCATCCACCTCTCGGCCCAACGCCAGGGGACTGAGTGGGTGTTCTCCGTGCGCGACAATGGCATTGGCCTGGATCCCCTGCATGCCACACGCATTTTCCAGATGTTTCAGCGCTTGCATACCCATAGAGAGTATCCCGGCACGGGAATTGGCTTGGCGATCTGCAAGAAGATTGTCACGCGTCACGGGGGGCGCATCTGGGTCGAATCCGAGCTCGGCAAGGGAGCAACGTTTTTCTTCACGCTACCTGCTCCTCTAGACCCCGAGAGGAGGCTCTCAGCCAGAGAGGACAGTGAAGGCAAGGGATAAAGACCAGCAACCGGTGGCCGGAATTTACCACGGGTTCACCGAGAGGTTTGGCACGAAAGACTTGCAAGAGGCGAAAGCGCTGCTGGGGGAGTTAACGTGATTTTCGTCCCCCCTGAATGATAGAGACCCTACGGATGAAGGCAAAGGCGAGAACTCGCCTTTAGCCCTCTGAGTCTGGTTACGTTCTCGCTGTGGCCTCATTGATCTTCCTCCTCTTGTCACACTTTGTATGGTTGCGGATAGGTTGCGGATCATGCTACGGTCTGCACAATTTTGCTTACACTAACCTTGCCATTTATGGAGAAATCACAAACTGTGGGGCAAATTGGCATCGACGAGTCAGGCAAGGGCGATTATTTTGGCCCGCTCGTTATTGCCGGGGTCTATGTTGCACGCGAGCAAGAAGAGCAGCTCCGTTCGGCTGGCGTACGTGATAGTAAGACGCTCTCCGATGCTAAAGCAACTATGCTCGCCGCTCAGATCCGTGGGCTCTGTCCTCATACCATCGTCGCTATTGGTCCGGAGCGTTATAATAGCTTGTATGACTCGTTCAAAAATCTGAACCGCTTGCTTGCTTGGGGACATGCACGCGCGATCGAAAACCTTTTGGAAAAAGTTTCCTGCGACCGTGTTGTCGCCGACCAGTTCGGAGATGAACGATTCCTGAAGGGCGCTCTTATGGAGAAGGGCCGAACAGTTGCCCTCATACAAAAACCACGGGCCGAGGAAGAGGTTGCGGTCGCAGCTGCCTCCATCCTCGCTCGGGCGGAGTTCCTCCGCCGCCTCCAAGAACTCAGTTCGCACTGCGGTGTTTCCCTCCCGAAAGGGGCCGGTGAAGCAGTTATTGTTGCGGGTAAAGTGTTTGTCCAACGGCACGGCGCGGACGCCTTAGGTCAAGTCGCGAAGCTTCATTTTCGTACAACCTCAAGTGTACTCGGTCAGCAGTAACAAAGCCTGAAAAGAAACCGGATGGCTGTTGCCTGTTCCGACATCGAGAGGCTCATCTTCTTACCCTTTCCTCACTTTTCTGTTGCAGCCCTACTTTTTCAGGAGCACAGTTCCCTCAAGCAACATTTCTTTTTTGAGGTCCTCGGAAAAGATATCATCGTATTGCTGGATGATCTGCCATGCCCAATCAGGCAGGGCGTCTCTATCTTTCCCAAGGGCAAGGCGAAGGTTAATCTCCGTCTGCAAGACAAACTGTTGTTTCGCCAGTTCTAATGGGTAGAGAGGATAAATAAGGCAATCGGAAAAATGCCATTTCTCTGCCAGCTCCCAAAAATACTGACGCGTAAAAAACCACTTGTCGTCCATCAGGGCAAATTCTGGTCGGGATTTATCCCTTCCCTTGCGCATTTCGTACTCTTGTATGCGACTAACGAGGAACCCTCGGCTCTCTTCTGGAAGTCGAGGTCTTTGTGGTTCTTCTTTGAGAATGTCTCGATACGCTAGGCTCAGCAAGGCATGACCATTTTCGAAGGGTTCGAAGAATATTGCCCAACCGCCTTTTTTGAGGATTTGCGCACAACCTTGCAGTGCTTTTTCAGGAGTAAACAGATGGTGGAGAGTCGCCGCACCAACCACGAGGTCAAAAGTTCTTTCTGTAAAGTTCAACTCCTCGGCGTTGAGTTGGAGGAGGTGACAATTATTGTGGAGCTGTTGCCGCAGCAGGACTTGTTTGAGGAGCGCAAGCAGCTCAACGCTCAAGTCGCTGGCAATAATCATGGAGTCCGGACACAATTCCATGAGCGGGAAGACTGAGTTTCCTGCTCCAGAGCCAATATCGAGAATAGTCAGTTGACTCCGTTGTTCCTGGCGCAGACCAATTTTTTCGAATGCGGTTGAGAGGAGATTGGCAAAATAGTCGGTCTTTTGGTATTTCTCTACGTAGGTTTGTGCCTCTTCGCGGAATTGCGTCGTCATATATTGAGCAACGAGGGCTTGATCGTAGCCAGGCGAGAATATTCCTCTGAGGCGTTCATCGATATCTCCCAAGTCAGAGATTTGCAGTTGGTAAAGGTGTTGTATCTGGGAGAGCGGTTGGTTGTTGCGGTACAGCTCTTGGACACTCATTAGTAGTTCCTCATCTTCACAGTGTTAGCCATAGCTAAAGTTATAGAAAGAAACTGCTCTTTACGCTATCTCCAAGAAAGATTGTTACCTTTCGCGCGATTGGCAGCAGCTGGGGTTTTTCGGACACGAGGAGAAAATTTATGTCCAAGGTTAGGGTCGCAGTCCTGGATGATTATCAAGACGTCGCTCTGCGGATGACCGACTGGAACAGCCTGGCTGCTGACACAGAGATAGAGGTGTTCAGAGATCATCTTTCAGCTCTCGATGCCGTAGCAGCACGCCTCAAAGATTTCGAGATTGTCGTGGCGATGCGGGAGCGAACACCGTTCTCCCGTAGCCTGCTAGAACGGCTGCCAAAGCTAAAACTCCTAGTCACAACAGGAATGCGCAACGCAGCCATTGATGTCGCGGCAGCCACAGCTTTGGATATCACTGTTTGTGGGACTGGAGGCGTACTGTATCCGACCGCAGAACTCACCTGGGGGCTCATCCTCGCTTTGCTGCGACACATCCCTCAAGAAGATGCGGCAACTCGAACTGGTCAGTGGCAGGTCAGTATGGGCATTGGGCTGCAAGGGAAAACGCTCGGAGTCGTCGGTCTCGGCAACTTGGGTTCTCAAGTAGCAGTTATTGGGAAGGCGTTCCAGATGACCGTTTTGGCCTGGAGCCAGAACCTTACGGGCGAGCGAGCTGCTCAGGTTGGCGTGACTCTGGTCGCAAAAGAGGAATTATTGTCGCGTTCCGATATCGTCACGATCCACTTAGTGCTAAGCGACCGAACCCGGGGTCTGTTAGGCACGCGGGAATTGGGGCTCATGAAACCGACGGCTTATCTGGTTAATACTTCGCGCGGTCCCATTATCGAAGAAAAGGCCCTGATCACCGCGCTGCAAGAAGAGACTATTGCTGGTGCGGCCCTGGATGTCTTCGATCAAGAGCCGCTGCCGTTGGACCAGCCTTTGCGACGACTAGAGAATACGGTCATTACCCCTCATCTCGGCTATGTCACCGCAGAGACCTATGAAATTTTCTTCCGTCATATCGTCGAGGATATTCGTGCTTTTCTCGACGGGAATCCAATTAGGGTACTCAATGCAGCACGGCAGAAAGGATAAGCCAGCTTTTGCCTGGAGGCGTGCGAGCAGACCTTTTTCCTACCCTTGCCCGGACACCAGCTTTCCTCTATCCCGAACACATGACACAAAAATCACATCCTGCGTTTACTCGCCTCGTCGAAACCATGGCCACGTTACGAAGCCCCAATGGATGTCCCTGGGATCGTGAGCAAACCTCCGACACACTCAAGCCGTACCTTATCGAAGAGACGTACGAAGTGCTCGAAGCGTTGGAAGCAAAAGATCTGCCCGCCTTCAAAGAAGAGCTGGGCGACTTGCTGCTCCAGATCGTCTTTCATGCTCAGCTCATGACTGAAGCAGGCATTTTCACCATCGACGATGTCGCTCAAGCGATTAGCGATAAGCTTGTCCGTCGCCATCCGCATGTGTTTGGTGATGTGAAAGTGAAAGACGCCGATGAGGTCGTACAGAACTGGGCCAGAATCAAAGCGCAGGAAAAAAAGGGGAAAGCTGATCGCTCTGCACTGGCTGGAGTTCCCCAGGGTGCTCCGGCGCTAATCCAAGCTCAGCGCTTGGGTGAAAAGGCGGCGCGGATAGGATTCGATTGGTCCTCGGCAACAGAGGTCTTTAAAAAAGTCGAGGAAGAAGCGCAGGAGTTAACGGCGGCCCTAGCGACACACAACGCAGAACAGCAAGAACATGAACTTGGGGATTTGCTCTTCACGCTGACGAGTCTGGCTCGACATCTCAATCTGGATGCAGAAACGGCGTTGCGTAAGGCAGGCAAACGGTTTAGCAACCGTTTCCGCTATATTGAGGCGCGATTAGAACAGAGTAGTCAGGACATTCATCACACTTCACCCACGCGATTGGAGGAACTGTGGCAGGAAGCGAAGCAGGCGCTGGGGTAACATACTCGCCAATGCACGCAGTTCTGCCTTCCCTCCTGGCCACGCCACCACGGCGAAACTGACTGCTCCTCCTGCTATGGCTGCGGTGAGAACGAACAGTCGCACTGGGAGAGGAACGCTTTTATCAAGCCACTCAATCTGATGAGCAATCCACCACACCGGCCCACTCATCACGACCGAAGCCGCCAAGCTCCAGGCTAGCGAAGCAAACCAGGTCGTCCAAGGAAATGTCCCCAGGCGGCGTACCAAGACAACACCCAACAGCACGAGATTGACCGTCGCCGCTAATGAGGCTGCCAGTGCAAGACCGGCGGGTCCGAGATTCCACACGGTCAGCGATTCACTGAGCGCAGCGAAGAACCCCGCTAAACCATGAGTGGGGCCGCTGGCCGAGATTTTGCCCATCAACATCAAGCTCAGCCCAACATTGACGAGAAGGGCCACCCCTCCTGTCACCATTGGTGAACGTGTATCTTGAAGTGCGTACAAACAGGCCGATAACAGTCGCCCTACTGCAACCGACCAAAGTCCAACTGCAAAGCCTTGTAAGGTTGCGGCGGTCGCCATGACATGAGAAACACCAAACGCTCCATGAAAAAATAAGACCGCGCAAATTGGCACGGCGAGAATCGTCAGTCCAAATGCGGCAGGCAGCACGACGAAGTTTATTAACCGCAGGGCAAATCCCAGACTCTCGCTCAGCCCGTGGAAATCCCTCCCTTGTGCTTGCGTTGCCAAACTGGGCAGAGCGGCTGAACTCAGAGCCACGACAAAAATTCCTTGGGGGAATTCAAAGAGCCGATTGGCATACCAGAGGGCGGAAACACTCCCTTCAGCCAATAGCGAAGCGAGCAAACTGTTGAGCAATACACTAAGTTGGTATACCGCGGCGCCGAGCAACACTGGGGCCAGAAGCGTAACCATCTGTCGAATTGCCGGATGCCAAGGATTCCAGCGCGGAACCAGGGGTACTCCTAATCGCCTGAGCATGGGCAGTTGCCAGAGAAACTGACAGAGCCCGCCGATCACTACCCCATAGGCTAAAATAAAAATCGGCGGTACGGGAGTGCCGCCCAGCCACACCACTAATGCGGAAAAGATGATCATGAGGTTGAGTAACACCGGCGCGAATGCCGGCGCGGCAAAATGCCGTAAGGCATGCAAGATCCCCATTGCTAACGCCACCAGGCCGATGAAGAACAAGTAGGGAAACATAATGCGGAGCTGTCGTGTCGTCAGCGCGAGCTGAGCCGGGGAAAATCCCGGGGCAAAGAGATGGGCAAGCGGAGCCGCCCACACCATACCAACAGCAGTTAGCAACATGAGTACCACGAGCCCGACGCCGATCAGCGCTCGGATCATTTCCATCGTCTCGGGTCGCGAGCGACGCGAAAGATATGCGGTGATAACCGGCACCACTGCGGCTACCGCAGCCCCTTCACCGACGACCCGGCGCAACAAATTAGGGATACGGAAGGCAACAAAAAAACTATCTGTCGCTGCACCGGCCCCAAATACCGTTCCGATGATGATGTCGCGAACAAGACCAGTGACACGACTCAGAAGCGTATACAGACCAATCTGCCCGGCAGCTTTGACCATTCCCTGCGTTTCGTTCACGAGGCCTCCTGCCGCGGCTCCCGCTGAGATTGATCGGCTACTGTCCCCATGCTAGGCTCCGGTGACTCGGATTCTAGAATCAAAGGAGCAAGAAGTGGCATCGTCAGAAGAGAAACGGCACGGTCAAAACCTTAAGCGGCACGCCCGCAATCAGACGACAAAATCGCGTGTAAAAACATTAATGAAGAAAGTCACAGCAGCTGTCGACGTGAAAGACACCGCCGCCGCTGAGGCACAGTTACGCCTCGCAGCCAGTGCCCTCCAGAAGGCGGGAAAGAAAAAAGTCTTTCATCCGAACACGGCGGCTCGTCGTATTGCTCGGCTCTCTCGTTTGGTCCATCGCAGCAAGAATACAACTCCAACTTCAACAACCTCCGCATCTTAGGGATGAGAGGTCAGGGATTGAGGATTAGTAAAAACCACTCCCCAGACCTCAATTCCCAATCTCCCTTAAAAATTCTCGCGCATACGGAAGTACACCTCACGCGCCGCGTCAGCAAAGAGGCGCTCGACGGCTAACCGTCGCTGAGACTCGGAAAATTGGATATCCGTTAATCCAGGGAGATCTTCAGGATTGAGAGTCCCTTGTAAAAATTCTGGTGAGGTCGTCACCACGACCTGGGGAACCGCGCTATAGTTCGTTGTCACACGTAAGTTGTTCGCCTGCCACAAGATCTGGCCAGTATCGCGGTGGGTCAAGTTGGCATCAAGTAAGAGCACGACCTGGTATTCCAACACCTGGTCTTTGCTATCGACTGAGAGCGGGCGGAGGTCGATTTGACGCATTGTCACATTGAGGACCCCCTCTCCTTCCTCAGCTACGGTGATCCCGCCGTGGTTGTGAAATTCTCTCTCTAGCGCCCATTGTAATTCCTTCTCAGTCCCTACCTCTAGAGTTTCGTTCTCAATCTCAGCAAACTTCACACGCTGGATCCCTTGCGGTAAGGATCCAGTGCCGGAGAATTGATAGCCACAGCCTACAAACAGCAAGGCAAAAGGCAAAAGACAAAAGGCCAAGAGAGGGGAAACGTGCAGGAAAAAGCCCGAAGTAGTCCTTGGCCTATTTTTGCCCGGGAATGCTTGTTTTTTGTCTTTTACGTTCAAGATTGATTCTCTGCCGCTACCACAAAATTGACTAAGCGCCCAGGCACGACCACTTCACGACGAATGACTTTTCCTGCCAGGTACACCTGCACCTTTTCATGGATTCGTGCAGTAGCGAGCGTGGCAGCCTGATCAGCATCTGCCGCCACTTCGATCGTCGCCCGGAGCTTGCCATTGACCTGCACTGGAATGGTCACGACCTCGTCACGAGCAAAGGCGGGATCGTAGGTCGGCCACGACTCGTAGGCCAGCGTCCGATTATGGCCGAGTCGTTGCCAGAGTTCCTCCGCGAGATGCGGCGCAAAGGGAGACAGAAGGAGAACTAGTCCTTCAACTAAGGCTCGTGGTAAACGCTCGGCTTTCTGAGCCTCGTTAACCAATTCCATTAAGGCACTCAAGGCGGTGTTAAAGCGCATCCCCTCGATATCTTCCGTCACTTTCTTGACTTTTTTGTGGTATTGTCGCGTCAGGCTCGCTTGCGGGTCCTGTGGTTCATGCACTAGTTGTGACCGCAGCTCTCCCGTCTCAGCTACCACTAACGACCACACCCGAGAGAGAAATCGCGATACTCCAGCCACTGAACGTGTATTCCACGGTTTGACGTGTTCTAACGGCCCCATGAACATCTCGTAACAGCGGAGTGCGTCGGCACCGTATTCAGTAATGACGGCATCGGGGTTGACCACATTGCCACGCGATTTGGACATCTTGTCTTGTTGCGGTTCAAGTTCCAACCCGGATTCCTCTGGATGGTAGGGTTTTTCCTCCCGCCACACGACCTTGTCTACAGGCACATAGCGAACTGTCAGAGATACGGCGGGATGCACGGCTAACACATAGTTCGGCTCTTCTCCGCCATCTTGGTCAAGCTGCTGCACCTCGCGATACGAATAGCGCTGGCCCGCCTCGTCTTCGTAATACCGATAGCTGAAGCCCAAAATCATTCCTTGATTGACGAGCCGTTGGAAAGGTTCTGGGGTAGAGACGAGACCGCAATCGTAGAGCACGTGATGCCAGAAACGAGAGTAGAGCAGGTGAAGAACCGCGTGCTCGACGCCACCGACATAGAGATCCACGGGCATCCAGTAACGTTCTTTCTCCGGGTCCCACGGGCGTTCACTGTTTTGCGGGTCGAGGAAGCGCAGGAAATACCAGCAACTGCCAGCCCACTGCGGCATAGTGTTGGTCTCACGCTTGGCCGGTTTGCCGGTGGCTGGATCGGTGGTTTCGACCCAACTGTGCACCGCGGCAAGTGGGGGCTCTCCGGTCCCAGTGGGCCGGAAGCTTTCCACTTCTGGCAAGAGAACTGGGAGATCGTTGGGATCGAGTGGCTGCGGCTTCCCATCCACATGGATAATAGGAAAGGGCTCTCCCCAGTAGCGTTGCCGGCTGAATAGCCAATCGCGCAACTTATACGTCACCGTTCCTTCTCCATGTTCGTGTTCCTCAAGCCACACCGTCATTGTCTTTTTTGCGTCGCTGACCTTCAAACCGTTGAGGAATCCAGAGTTCACGTGCGGTCCATCCCCGACATAGGCCTCTTTGGTGATATCTCCACCTTGCACCACTTCGATGATCGGTAGAGCAAAACGGCGAGCAAACTCCCAGTCGCGTTGATCCCCTCCCGGCACGGCCATAATCGCACCAGTACCGTAGGTAATGAGGACATAGTCAGCCACCCAAATGGGAATGGGCTGCCCGGTCACAGGGTTGAGGGCATAGCCACCAGTATCGACCCCGGTTTTCTCTTTCACTAAATCCGTCCGAGCCAGGTCGGATTTGCGTATCGCCTCTTGACGATAGGCTTCGACCACGGTTCGGTTTTCTGGTGCCGTCACCCGGTCAACCAGAGGGTGTTCTGGGGCGAGGACACAATAGGTCGCGCCGAACAATGTGTCCGGCCGAGTCGTGAACACGTCAAAAAAGGCATCCGCCCCAGGTAGCAGCGTTCCATCTGAACGACAAAGACGAAAACGGATCCGTGCCCCTTCGCTCCGGCCGATCCAATTGCGCTGCATCTCTTTGACATTTTCCGGCCAATCAACCTGATCGAGCCCAGCCAGCAAGCGTTCGGCATAGGCGGTAATACGCAACATCCACTGCCGCATCGGCCGACGGATGACTTCATATCCGCCACGCTCGCTTTTGCCGTCAATCACCTCTTCATTGGCGAGAACGGTCCCGAGGGCTGGACACCAATTCACTGGCACATCCGCCATGTAGGCAAGTCCCCGCTCATATAGCTTCAGGAAGATCCACTGTGTCCAGCGATAGTAATCAGGATCACAGGTAGAGACCTCCCGGTCCCAGTCATAGGAGAATCCCAAGGCTTGAATTTGACGGCGAAAAGTATGAATGTTCCGTGCCGTCGTCTCGCGTGGATGAGTTCCCGTTTCGATCGCGTACTGTTCTGCCGGCAGTCCAAAGGCGTCCCATCCCATCGGGTGAAGAACGTTGAACCCACGCATGCGCTTGTAGCGGGCAAGAATATCGGTAGCCGTATATCCTTCCGGATGCCCAACGTGCAGCCCCGCCGCACTTGGGTAGGGAAACATGTCAAGGATATAGTATTTCGGCCTGGTCGGGTCTTCCACTACGCGGAAGGTTTTGTGTGCAAGCCAGTAGCCTTGCCACTTCGGCTCAATTTCTTCCGGTCGATAGCGTACACGCTCACGGCTAATTTTCTGTTCTTGCTCGGGCGTGTTGAGACTATTTGCTTGACTCATTCGTTTGGGCCTTCTTCCCGACCACCTCTGCGATGCGATCAAGTACCCCATTCATAAACATGGGAGCATCATCTCCACAATAGAGCCGGGCAATTTCAATGGCTTCGTTGATTGTCACCCCCGGCGTAAGTTGGGGATATGAGAGCAGCTCATAGACCGCCAGGCGGAGCAGATTGAGGTCAACTTTTGGCAAACGGCCGAGCCGCCAATGTTCTGCCGCATCGGCAATGAGCTTATCGAGACGCGCTCGCTCTCTCCACGCGCCTTCCACCAACTCGGTGGTAAACTCTCGGGTTTCTACCTTCGGCTCGAAGTTCTGCCAAAATAACGCCAACGCCTGGCGTGGCTCGACACCGCTCATGTCAACTTGATAGAGGATCTGTAAAGCGAATTCGCGTGCCTGACGTCGTGAAGTAGCCATAAGCGTGAGTAACGAGTTCCGAGTTTCAAGTAATGAGGAGTCAAGTAGCGAGTAAGAAGTGATGAGTCACGAGTAAAAAGGCTGGAGGCTATACTTAGTCCTTAGTACTCGTCACTCATGGCTATTTCTTTCTCGTATCCTTCTCTAATTCTTTGAGTGCATTGACCATTTCAATGGCCGCAAGCGCTACTTCTGCTCCTTTATTGCCGAGCTTTGCGCCCGCACGGTCAAGAGCCTGATCAACCGACTCCGTAGTCAACACTCCAAAGGTCACAGGCAGACCGTGAGTTAACATAATCTCCTTGACCCCTTGCGTCATTGCCGACGCGATATAGTCGAAGTGCGGGGTCTCACCTTTGATAACAGCACCCAGGCAAATGAGAGCGTGGTACCGTCCGCTCGCAGCCATTTTCTTGGCAAACAAAGGAATATCAAACGCCCCTGGTACGAGCACAGCATCGATATCATCGTCGTTCACCCCGTGACGGCACAATGCATCGATGGCTCCAGCTTGCAACCGCTCGGTTACCAAACTGTTGAACTCAGAAACGACCAAACCAAAACGGAGTCCAGTCGCATCCATTTTTCCTCGAATTACTCGTGCCATGCCTTTTCCCCTTACAACACCGGTTTGAGCTCGGTGAATAGATGGCCAAGTTTCTCTTTCTTCACTCGCAAGTACTGGATATTCCCCGCATGCGGCAGAGTTTCAATCGGTCGCCGTTCCACAATCTTCACTCCATAACCTTCAAGGCCGGTGATCTTCTGGGGATTGTTGGTCAGCAGACGGACCCGTGCGATCCTCAGGTCGCGCAGTATTTGCGCGCCGATCCCATAGTCGCGCAGATCTTCCTTAAAGCCGAGTTGGAGGTTCGCTTCGACCGTATCGAACCCTTGATCCTGCAAAGCATAAGCGCGGATTTTATTGGCCAGCCCGATCCCCCGCCCTTCTTGATGCATGTAGATGATAACGCCTTTCCCTTCCCCGGCGATCGTCTGCATGGCTTGTTTCAATTGGTCGCCGCAATCACAGCGTTCCGATCCAAAAACGTCACCAGTCAGACATTGAGAATGGACTCGCACGGTGATCACATCGCGGGTATTGATTCTTCCTTTGACCAGGGCCATATGTTCATGGTCATCCACATCAGTACGGTAGACGATGGCATGGAATTTCCCGCCATACGGACTAGACACATCTCCTTCGGCAACGCGATGAACAAGCGATTCTGTCCGCAAACGATAGGTCATGAGGCGAGCTAGACTTATGATCTTCAGTCCATGCTGTTGCGCAAACTGTTCGATATCGTTTCCCTGAGCGAGCGCGCCATCGTCACGCAGGATCGTGCACAGTGCCGCGGCTGACTTCAGTCCAGCCATCCGGGCAAGATCAACCGCTCCTTCGGACAAACCTGAACGAGCCAGCACTCCACCGCGGTGAGCAATCACCGGGTGAATATGTCCAGGCATGACAATGTCATCCGGCCCAGCTCCATCTCTGACGGCAACAGTAATCGTCAGTGCCCGGTCGTAGGCAGAGATTCCTGTCGTCACCCCACGCCGAGCCTCGATAGAAGCACAGAATACACGCTGATGTGGCAGAGGCCCACCGCGTCCAAGCAGGGGAATATTCAGTTCGCGAATTTTTTCCTCTGTCAAGGCAAGGCAAATCAACCCACGCGCATGCGTCGCCATAAAATTGACGGTCTCAGGAGTCGTGAACTCAGCCGCAAGACAGAGATCAGCTTCTCCCTTATTCCCCTCGTCGTCGTCAACCAGAACTATCATCTTTCCCTGACGGAGGTCTGTCAAAGCGTCTTCAACGGGAGCGGTCGAGATGGGCATGTCTTCTCCTTTTTTCGCCCACGTATGCGGATAGCATGATATCACTGCCAATCCGCTGCACCTCCATTGTATGCAGTTTGCACCCGGCGGCAACCCGGTCTACCCCAAGCGGGCCAATCAACGCGCGCCCCTCACTGCCAAGCAAGAGTGGGGCGTAAAAAAACATGACTTTATCCACGACCCCTTCGCGAAAAGCAGCGGCAACGGTTTGTCCCCCTCCCTCAAGCAGTACCGACTTGACTCCCCGCCGGCCAAGCTCTTCTAGCAACGAGCGGAATTGTAAGCGGCCGTCTTTTCCGGGAAGACACAACACCTCAACGCCCGCGCTCTCGAGTCGAGATCTTTTCTCGGTTTGCCCGTTTTCCTTCACGGTAGCCACCAACGTCCGAGCAGGGGAACGCTGGGTACATACACGAGCGGAGGGCGAAATCGTCAAGCGACCATCAAGAATCACCCGCAAAGGGTCGCGCCCACCACGGATGCGGCAGGTCAATTGCGGATCGTCGATCCGCACTGTTTCCGCCCCTACCACAACGGCATCGACACGATTGCGCAGCTCATGGACTAGACGACGCGATTGTTCTCCGCTAATCCATCGTGAATCTCCGCTGGCGGTGGCAATACGACCGTCGAGCGAGGCGGCAAGTTTAACAATCACAAACGGCTTGCCTGCACGCATGAAGCAAGTAAAGTCTTCATTGAGCTGTTCGCAGTCCTCTCTGAGAACCCCAGTTTTAACTTGAATGCCAGCTCGCCGGAGCCGACGTAAGCCACGTCCTCGTACTGACGGATTGGGATCAACCATGCCAATGACGACTCGTTTAATTCCGGCAGCCACTAAGGCATCCGCACACGGTGGCGTACGTCCATAATGAGAACAGGGCTCAAGGTTCACATAGATTGTTGCCCCTCGCACGGTTCCGTTGACCCGGCGGAGCGCTTCTCTTTCTGCATGCGGCAAGCCTGCACGGCGATGAAACCCTTCTCCGATAATGCGGCCACCGCGTACGATGACCGCTCCAACTGCGGGATTTGGACTCGTGCGGCCAAGGCTCTTGGCCGCTAAATCCAGGGCCCTGCGCATGAAGACCTCATCCTGATCAGGTTTCACGTTGCCCTCTGGAGAGTTTTCGGCCGAGGTTTTGGCGGCCGCTGACGCGTTTTCTCCTTCTCTTTTACGTCCCGCCCGTTCACAAGCTCCTTCAGCTCGCGCATGAACGCATCGAGGTCCTGAAATGAACGATATACCGAGGCGAAGCGCACATAGGCAACTTTATCGAGGTCATAGAGTTGATGCATGACCGCTTCACCGATGGCTGAGCTTGAGACTTCTTTTTCTCCTCGGTTTTGCAAAAACTGCTCGATACGATCAGCAGTTCCCTCAATCGTGTCAATGCTCACAGGCCTTTTCTCACACGCTTTCTTGAGGCCAGTGACGACTTTTACGCGATCATACGCCTCGCGGCGACCATCTTTTTTCACGACCAGGGGCAAGATTTCTTCTACGCGTTCATAAGTCGTAAAGCGGCGTTCGCACCGGTCACATTCACGTCGTCTGCGCGTAACATCGCCGTCTCGACTCAAACGTGAATCGATCACTCGGTTTTCCAGGCTTGAGCAGAAGGGACATTTCATACGAGGGGCTGGGAGCCAGGGACTAGGTTCTCTTCTCCCCCTTTCAATCAATGATTCTTTCTTTTCTTCATCCAGACTCTAACTAGGCACGGAGTCGACATATGATGCTCTGTTTTTGCAACTTGCTAAATCCTAGACAGGACTGAGCCGCCGCTTGTAGATAGGGAATTTGCTGCAAAGGTCTCGGACCTCATCACCGATCGCAGTCAGGGCCTGCTCATCACCGACTTTTTGCAATGCCCGGAAGATCAAGTCGGCGATCTGGTCCATTTCTGCCTCTGTCATGCCGCGGCTAGTAACGGCAGGGGTTCCGATCCGCACGCCACTCGTGACAAACGGAGAACGCGGGTCGAAGGGAATCGCGTTCTTATTGACGGTAATCCGCGCCCGATCAAGGGTTTCTTGCGCTACTTTCCCAGTGAGTTCGGAGCCGCGCAGGTCTAAGAGCATGAGGTGGTTATCGGTTCCTCCCGAGACCAGGCGAAAGCCACGGCGTAAGAGTCCATTAGCGAGCGCTTTGGCATTGGTCATGATTTGCTGCTGATACGCCTTGAATTCCGGAGTGAGCGCCTCTTTGAAAGCAACCGCTTTCGCGGCAATGACATGCATTAGTGGTCCACCTTGATTGCCAGGAAACACCGACGAATCCACACTCTTTGCCAATCCAGCGCGACAGAGGATCATCCCGCCACGCGGCCCCCGGAGGGTCTTATGGGTGGTGGTCGTCACTAACTCAGCGTAAGGGACCGGCGAGGGATGTAATCCCGCGGCGACCAGCCCGGCAAAGTGGGCGATGTCCACCATCACCATCGCGCTAACTTCGTCAGCAACGCGACGAAACGGCACAGGATCAATTTGTCGCGGGTACGCACTATGTCCCGCTACGATCATCTTTGGACGGTGTTGCCGTGCAAGAGCTGCGACTTCGTCGTAGTCGATACGTTGGTCAGACTCGCGCACGCCGTAGGGAATCACCTGGAAAAATTTTCCTGAGAAGTTGACTGGACTGCCGTGGGTTAAATGGCCTCCGTGCGAGAGGTTCATACTGAGGATGGTGTCGCCAGGCTGAAGCTGAGAAAAATACGCTGCCATATTGGCTTGGGCACCGGAGTGGGGCTGGACGTTGACGTGCTCAGCCCCAAACAAGGCTTTTGCCCGATCAATAGCGAGCTGTTCAACGACATCAACATACTCACAGCCGCCATAATACCGTTTTCCTGGATACCCTTCAGCGTATTTGTTCGTCAGCACTGACCCTTGCGCTTCCAGGACCGCCTCGCTCACCACATTTTCCGAGGCAATGAGTTCGAGGTTATACTCCTGTCGTTCGGTCTCGTGCTGAATGGCAGCATAGACTTCCGGATCCCGCTGGGCCAGTTCATTATTCATGGCGTTACTCTTTCACTGAAAAAACGCTGAGTCCACAAATGAAGAATCGCAGGACCTCTTTGCAGAAGCCACTGCGATTCTCCAGTCGCAGATCCAGTTGCCAACACTCTCACTAGGGAGTGTAATGTTTGCCTCCGTCAATCATTTCTTATGCTTGTTAATATAGTCAAGCACATCCTGCACGGTACGAATTTTCTCTGCGTCTTCGTCCGAGATCTCCATATCGTATTCTTCTTCCAGGGCCATCACGAGTTCAACAAGATCGAGGGAATCGGCTCCAAGATCTTCGATAAACGACGCCTGGGGAGTAACTTCTTCTGCACTCACGCCAAGTTGTTCGCAAATGATTTCTTTGACTCGTTCCTCGATCGACGACGCTGCCATACCGTGTGTCCTCCTCTCTTACTCGTCTGAGTAGCGCGTAACCAGAAGCTCGCTGAATTTTCTCCGCCGTTTCGGCTCAGACGTACATACCGCCGTTAATGTTAATCACCTGCCCGGTGATATAGCCTGCCAGAGGGCTGGCAAGAAAAGCGACTACCTCTGCCACCTCCGCAGTAGTACCCCATCGACCGGCAGGAATAAGGCTCAAATATCCTGTTTTGACCTCTTCTGGCAAGGACCCGGTCATATCAGTTTCAATGAATCCCGGCGCGACGGCATTGACTGTGATAGCGCGAGAGGCGAGCTCCTTTGCCATGGTCTTGGTGAAACCGATGACTCCAGCTTTTGCCGCCGTATAGGCCGCTTGTCCGGGGTTTCCCGTCAGCGCGACAACAGAGGTCAAATTAATAATCCGCCCAGAACGTTGGCGCAGCATGGGGCGGGCAGCGGCTTTGGTGCAGAGGAATACCCCTTTCAAATTCACATCCATCACTTGCGCCCACTCCTCCTCCTTCAAGCGTAAAAGGAGGTTATCTCTGGCCAGCCCGGCATTGTTCACAACGATATCGATGCGCCCCTGCTTCTCGACGATCTGCAGAACCGCGGCGTTGACTTCACTGCCATTGGCAACATCGAAGCGGCAGAGTTCGGCACGACCACCACCCGCTTGAATAGCTGCTCGGGTTTCCTCAGCTGCGGCTTGCGCTTGTACGTAATTGAGCATGACAAGCGCGCCGTCGCGGGCCAAGCGTTCGGCAATCGCCCGACCAATACCACGCGATGCTCCTGTTACCAAAGCAACTTGGCCGCCAAGCGTACTGCTCATTGTAATACTCCTTGAGCTTCTGCAAGTGTTGCAGGATCGCTCACCGACACACAAGGCATCTCCGGAACGATACGTTTGAGTAAGCCAGCGAGCACCCGTCCAGGTCCAATTTCGATTGCTGCTGCACACCCAAAGCTGTGGAGCCTCTGCATACTCTCTTCCCAGCGTACCGGTGCAGTTACTTGCTGGACGAGAAGGTCCTTGACCCGATCGGGATCTTGGTTGACGTCGGCCGTTACGTTGGTGATGACTTTCGCTCGTGGTGAGTTTGCCACCACCGCTTCTAATACCCGAGCCAACCCTTCGGCGGCTGGGGTCATCAGAGCGCAATGGAACGGCGCGCTCACTGCCAGTTCTACCGCCCGTTTGGCTCCATGAGTTTTGGCTATGGCTATGGCGCGGCGCACGGCGGCGGCATGTCCGGCAATGACGGTTTGCCCTCCGCCATTGAGATTCGCGGGAGTGACGATTTCGCCCTGAGCAGCCTCGCCGCATACCTGCGCAACCTCTTCAGGAGCAAGGTTAAAGATGGCAGCCATAGCCCCCACTCCGACTGGCACTGCCTCCTGCATGAGCCGTCCGCGTTCACGCACGACTCGCACGGCATCGGCCAAAGTCAGCACTCCAGCCGCCACCAGAGCCGAGTACTCTCCAAGACTATGGCCGGCGACATAGGCCGGTTGTCTTCCCGTCTCTTGCTCCAAGACCTTTAGTGTAGCAATGCTGGTCGCCACAATCGCCGGTTGCGCATTGGTCGTAAGTTTGAGCGCCTCGTCAGGGCCCTCGAAACACAAGGTGGAAAGCATAAACCCCAGGGCATCGTCAGCTTCGGCAAACACTTGGGCAGCGATTGGGAATTGCTGCGCCAGCGCCTTCCCCATGCCTGCGGCTTGGGAACCTTGACCAGGAAATAACCATGCGACAGTCTGGCTCATTCTTTCTTCTCCTCTCCCGTGGAGGGCTCAGCAACGGGCGGGGTTTCATGGGGTTCACGAGCGTGGCGAAAGCGTTCTCTCAAGTGTGCCCAGAATCTCCGACCAGCCTTCAATTCTGGCGGAGCAAAGGTTAACTCAGGAATAGCCTGGAGATTCTCCACAATCTGGCGATTGATATCCTGGCGCAGGGATTCATCTGCGACCCGAATGGCATTTTTAATCGCCTTGGGCGAGGACGCACCATGGGCGATAATCGCCAGTCCATCCGTCCCTAACAATGGAGCACCGCCGACCTCCGAGGGATCCAAGCTCGCGCGCAGATCAGCAAACGCATGGCGAATGAGCAAGTATGCGAGTTTTCCTCGCAGGTTGGTGGCAAATACGGTCCGTAACTGTCCTTGGAGAAAATGCGCGAAGCCCTCGAGGGTCTTTAATGCAACATTGCCAGTGAACCCGTCCGTCACAACGACATCAACCTTGCCATTGTTGAGATCGCGCCCTTCGACGTAACCGATGTAATTGATGGGGGCCCTGGTCAGCAGCGCATGAGCAAGACGGGTGGTGTCAGTGCCTTTCGAGTCCTCTTCGCCGTTGCTCAGCACCCCAACGCGTGGAGAAGCAACCCCGCGAACCAAGCGAGCATAGACTTCTCCCATGATGGCAAACTGAACGAAGTGTAAGGGCTTGCACTCAGTGTTTGCCCCGGCATCGAGCAAGCAAGCATGTCCACCCAACGTCGGAATAGCAGTTACAATAGCCGGGCGATCGACTCCCTTTAGGGTACCGAGGATCGTCACCGCAAGAGCTAGCATGGCGCCAGAATTCCCCGCACTGACAACCGCTCCTGCTTCTCCCGCCTTGACTAACTCAATAGCAACACGCAGTGACGAATCCGGTTTTCCACGCAACGCCGCGATGGGAGACTCGCCCATATCGATGCTCTCAGTCGTATGGCGAATCATGAGCAAGGACGATTCTTTTCCGCCGACACGCTCGAGCTCACGGCGAATCGCCTCTTGATCACCAACCAAGAGCACGGGAATTTGATGATCCTCTGTCGCTCGTAGCGCACCTTCGACTATCGCGCCGGGAGCGTGGTCTCCACCCATGGCGTCAATCGCGATATACATGACGATCGACTACGCCAGTCTTTCAGCAATCCCGCACACTGCGACAAAATCGACAAGCGTCCGCATGTTCACGCAGCGCGAGGCTATTCTGCTTCTGCAACTGCGATGACCTGCTTGCCACGATAATAGCCGCAGCCAACACAGACACGGTGTGGCAACACCGGTTCTCCGCAATTCGTGCAGGTGGTCCATTGCGGGGCGGTCAATGCGTCATGAGCACGGCGTTTGTTTCGTTTCGATTGTGAAGTTTTCCGCTTGGGAAGGCCCATGGTCTTTCCTTATGAGATAAAAGTTCTACAAAATTTCCTAAACCGGGAGAGAGCTGAAGTATGCGCTTTCACCCTTGGGGAGGTACACGCAGAGTCGCAAGCACCGCAAGGCGCGGATCCCTCCACACCGGACGACATTCGCACGGTTCCAGATTGAGGTTGGTTCCACATTGAGGACAAAGACCTCGGCAATCCTCACGGCACAGGGGCTGACTTGGCAATGCGAGGAAGGTTTCCTCATGTACTAAGGCCGACAGATCGACTTTATCTTCGCTATAAAAACTCGCCGACAACTCATCGGCGTTGAGCTCGACTTCTCGCCCCAAGGTCCGCTCGGGGCTCAATACGAGTGAAAACTCACGGCGAATTGGCAGCACGCATTCTTCCAGACAACGGCCACACTGACTAACTAATTGTCCTGCAATCGCTCCGGTAAAGATCAGATCTTTCCCAGAGCGCATATGGGTGATGTCGACTTGCAAAGGACTAGTGAGACGATACTCGGCATCGCTTCCGTGTGCCAGGGTCCGATTCAGTTCCTGAATGTCCTCCACGAAGTGGATTTCAGTCGGCGAGGTTTTGATATCTTCAACCGGGATTTTCACGACACCGTCCTCATCGCGACGCGGCCCGCATGGTAGTATGAAACCGGCTAAAAAGCAACGCAGCTTTACGAAGTTGCCTCTGACCTCTTGACGCAAAAGGGCAGATACGTTAACCAGCGAAATGAATGGCGAAAGAAGGTATCGAAGTTACAGGTACGGTCTTAGAAACCCTTCCCAATGCGATGTTCCGCGTCCAGTTGGAAAACAAAGTGACGGTGCTCGCGCACGCATCAGGAAAGATGCGAAAGTTCTATATTAAGATTCTTCCGGGTGACACGGTCACGGTCGAACTCTCTCCCTACGATCTGACCCGTGGGCGCATCACGTTCCGTCATCGTTAGTTTTCCCTGGCTCCCCCCATCCTAGGGAAAGACGGAGAGTTAGGGATGTCGGTCATGTCACCAGTTGGGCTAACCCTTGCTATTCTCTGGATCTTCAGCCTCTGGCTCTTGCTCGTCGAGCAGCACCGACTGAGGAGAAGAGTGTTGTCTCGCTCTCTCACTGCGCTTGGCTTGGTAAGCGGCGTGTTACTGTTCTTTATTCTAAGCCTGTCCGGACTCCTCTTGTTGCGTCTTTTGATTGCCGACTGATCGGAGCCTCAAGCTCAGCTTAAGCGATACCTCAAACGGCCTTGTTCTTGGTGACCGTGCGGTGATGACAGAAAGACACGTCAACTACGACAAGATCGCTCCATCCTACGATCAACGTTACGCCGTTCATACGTATGGCGGTATACAAACCGCTCTACTGGCACTCGTCCAGAAAACCAGCAGTAAGCACATTTTAGAGGTAGGGTGCGGCACCGGTCATTGGCTCGCTCAGTTGCAACCGGTCGCCCGGGGGGTCTGCGGCTTGGACCTTTCTCTCGCTATGTTACAGCAGGCACACCAACGGAAAGAAGACATCCCCGTAATCTGCGGGGACGCGAGCGCTCTTCCCTTTGCTGATGCCATATTTGACCTGATCTTTTGTGTGAATGCCTTTCATCATTTCGCTCATCCGCGTCGCTTCATTGCCGAAGCTCAACGGGTGCTCCGAGCTGGCGGGGCACTCGCCATTATTGGGATGGACCCTCACCTGGGTCGCGATCAATGGTTTATTTATGACTATTTTGAGGGAACCCACGAGGCTGACCTGAGCCGCTTTCCCTCGGGCGGGACAATCCTGGAGTGGATGATCACCGCTAGTTTTAACCGTGTGGAATGGCAGGTAGCCGAACGGATCGTTCAACCGCAAACTAGCCGGAACATGCTAAACCACCCCATCTTGCAAAAGTCTGGGACCTCGCAGCTAGCGTTATTAACGGATGAAGCTTATGCCAAGGGAATGGCCCTGATTGAGGCAAAGTTGGGTCAAGCTGAAGAAGAGGGGGAAAACCTAGTGTTTCCAGTCGACATCTCGCTCACCATCATTACCGGGTATATCGATGCCAATGAGTAAGGTCGAATCGGGCAAAACCTGTCCATCAGAGATTTCTCTTCCTCCGCCAAACTACGATGGCGGTCTCACTCAAATCGTCAAGCCACTTGTTCGACAAGCTGCGGCAAATGGAGGCGCACTTGCACGAACATCTCTTCATCAGAGATTGAAGTCGTCCGCTCTTGGCGGTACTGGGCATCCACCCATTCAGTAATCTTTTGAACTGCTGCTGATTTTTTCTCTATCCGCCGGGCCGACGGCAGGTTGAAGTAGGTGTTAATCCACCACGCCACTCCGGCAGTTCCCGACGTCTTATCTACTGCGGATCGTGGCGGGCGGCCAAGGATTTTCGTCGTATTAAAGATGTTGTAGATTTCTTCGTCCTTCAACAACCCATCGGCATGGATGCCCGCCCGCGTCACGTTGAAGTCGCGCCCGACAAAGGGGTAGTTCGACGGAATGGGGTAGTGAATCTCCTGCTCGAAGTAGTTGGCGATCTCGGTGATGACCGTTGTGTCCATGCCATTAGGGTCACCTTTCAGCGCAAGATAATCCATGACCAGTCCTTCCAGGGGAGGATTGCCGGTGCGCTCGCCATAGCCGAGAAGGGTGCCATTGGCATACATGCAGCCATACAGCCAGGCGGTCGAAGCATTGACCAACACTTTATGAAAATCGTTATGCCCATGCCACTCCAAACACTCCGGCGGCACGCCGCATTCACGACGCAGCCCTTGAATCAGTTTGGGAACACTCCGTGGCAGCGCTGCGCCCGGGAACGAGACACCAAACCCCATCGTGTCACAAACGCGGATCTTGATGGGGATGCCGCTTTCCTCTTGTAATCGCATCAGTTCGGATACAAAAGGAACCACAAAGCCATAAAAGTCTGCCCGCGTCGCGTCTTCCAAATGGCAGCGAATTTTGATGCCGGCATCGAGTGCGGTTTTCGCAATACTTATGTATTCCTCGTACGCCTGACGGCGGGTCTTTTTGAGCTTGAGAAAAATATGATAGTCCGAACACGAAGTGAGAATCCCAGTCTCTTTGAGCCCCATTTCTTTGACCAGGTGAAAATCCGAGGTGACGGCGCGAATCCACCCCGTCACTTCGGGAAACTGGTAACCCAAGGCCAGACACCGGTTGATCGCTGCTCGATCAACGTCGGAATAGAGAAAGAATTCAGCCTGGCGGATCACGCCGTGCGGCCCGCCCAGACGATGCAGCATCTGATAGAGATTGACAATCTGCTCCACCGTATATGGTGGGCGTGCTTGCTGGCCGTCACGGAAGGTCGTATCGGTAATGTAGAATTCCGGAGCGGGATCGAGTTCCTCAATGCGGCCGTCGAAGACGATCTTCGGTACCTCATGGTAAGGGAAGAGGTCACGCAACAGATTTGGTTCCGGCACTTCTTGCAGCTCATACCGAGGTGTGGAGCTGGCCGCCCGTTCAAGTCTTTGCTTCAGAAGATGCTCTACCATCATAAGATCCTCCTGAGTAATCCGTTTAGGTAGGTGCGGCGTGAAAGCAGCAAGAGCCTTGCCCCGCTCCTGTTTATTGCGACTGTATCGCAAGATGAATCTTAGGAGTTCTCTAAGTCTTGTCAATATTGATTAAAAAATCAATATATTGATATCGTCAGTATGCGCCTCTCACCGTTCTCGTAGCCCAGGATCGCAGCATTTTTCACCGACAAGAAACTCCAGAGGGTCTTCTTGAAAGTAACAGCCTGTTTTTTCGCTATGTTCTGGCAGGACAGGTTTTCCCATCGATTGACTGGCTCAAGTCTCTCGCGCCATGTTATACTTGCCCGACAATCTCGTGAAAACTTCTCGATCTCTTGAGGGATGGGTCGCGCAGTGATCGTAAAGAAGGCGATGGAGCCGAAAGTGCTGCTCCAACTATCTGACCGCCAATATGTCGGTCTCTTGCTTGGTATTTTCTTTTTCGCTTTGACTCTGCGCGTCACCATGAGCGCGGTCTTTGTCGGGTTGAACGCCCCACCGAAGGCCGAGGCGAATCCAGACCAGATAGACTATGAATTTTTTGCCTATCGCATGGCACGAGGCGAAGGCTATTCATCGGGATCCGGTCTGCCGACGGCAGCGAGACCCCCCGGTACTTCCTTGACCCTTCTCCCTGTGTACGTCTCTCTCGGTCGCTGGTGGTCCGCTGGTCGAGTCTGGTTTGGTTTCTTATCGGCCTTAACCTGCCTCATCGCCGCCTGGATCACCGAACAGCTTGCTGGTCGCCTCGCTGCTCTCTTAGCGGCGCTCTGGGTAGCAATTTATCCTGGCTCCTTCTACTACGCCATGCACTTTTTGAGCGAAGCCCCGTATCAGTTTTTCATTACCTTAGCGTGTGCAGTAACACTCTATGCACTGCGACAGCGGTCCATACGTTGGAATATTGGGGCTGGCTGCTGTTGGGGCATGGCGGTTCTTACCCGACCAAATGGGATCCTCGTGCTGCCGATTTTAGCGTTGCTCATTCTCTTCGCCCGTCATGAGCGCTGGTTCTACGTACGCCATATAGCAGCCCAAGGCTTGGGCCTGGCCCTCGTGTTGACCCCCTGGCTGTTAAGGAACGCCCTTATGCTCGGCACTGTTACTCTCTCAACCGTCGGCGGAGAAACCCTCTGGGGTTGCCATAATTCCGTCGTTCTGACGAATCCCAGTCTGGCAGGAAGCTGGCTCCAACCTGCGCGTATGGGGGATGCTGCGTTCCCTATCTATGGCGACGAATTGCAGCAAGATCGTCTCAAGTATGGCTATGCCTTAGATTTCATCGCTGCGAATGTGAAGTCGATGCCTTATCTCGAATTGATGAAGTTGCGACGACTCCTCACTCCATTCGAGGCGACAGAAAATAACGCGGTCTACTGGATATTCGCCCTGGGTTGGCCGGTCGCTGCGGTTTTTGTCCTTATTGGAATCGTGATGGCATTCCGTCGTAATCGAATCGTGACTTGGATAATCCTTACCCCGATCTTAGCAACCATTGTGACCGCGCTAATCTTTTATGGCTCTATCCGGTTTCGTGATTCCGTCGCCCCGTTGCTGCTGGTTTTCGCTGCAGTCGGTCTTGGACGATTGCTCGAATCACTCTTCGGCCTGGCGTCACCCGGAGAGGGGGTACTGGCAGCGCAACAGCAAGCAAATTCGTCCTGATAACACAGAGTATCCTGGCAGTCTGTTGCTAAACCTTAGCCTTGCAGTATAGGAGTACCCCCATGAACGAAGACATGATTGAAGGCGGATGCCTGTGCGGTGCGGTACGCTATCGCGCGAGTGGGACTCCCTACGATGTGACTCACTGTCATTGTGGAATCTGCCGGAAAGCCAGCGGCGCACCTTTCGTGTCGTGGGCGAGTTTTCGGGTAGCACACTTCTGTTTCACCAGTGGTGAACCTGCTCGTTTTGCCGCTTCCCTGCAAGCAACCCGAACCTTCTGTCGCCACTGCGGCACCCCGTTAACCTTTCAACTTCATGAGAAGCCCGAAGAAATTGATGTCACCATCTGTAGTCTTGATGATCCTGAGCGCGTGGTTCCGCAAGATCATACCTGGACGCGCAGTCAACTATCCTGGATCGCACTGGCAGATGAACTGCCCCGCTATGAGACGATTCGGGTGAAACAGTAAGAGACGTTGCTACTACGTCAGGCAATTTGCAGAAGGAGAACTCTCGATGCCACGAACGATTCAACAAGCTGCCACGCTTCCCGCATCCCCTGAGCGCCTCTTCGATATGTATCTTGATCCCAGCGCGCATGCCGCCTTTACTGATGCACCCGTCATTATCGGAGTCCAACCGGGTTCATCTTTCCGGGCCTTTAATGACATGCTCTCCGGCACGATTCTGCAAGTAGTGCCAAAACGGCTTATCGTGCAGTCTTGGCGCGCGGCCCACTGGCAGCCAACGGAGATTGACTCGACCCTCATTCTCACTTTTTGGCCCTGCGACATTGGAGCGCGGATCGAACTGGTGCACGTCAATGTCGCTGACGATGACTTTGCCGGAGTGAGTCAGGGCTGGGAGAAATATTATTGGACACCCTGGCGCACCTACCTGGAGAAACAGAAAGCAGCAGCTATCTCAACATAAGAGAGAGTCTATGGTAGGCAAGAAGTAACAGAAGAGTTTGATTATTCTTTTAAAGAGGGGAAAGAGAGTATCGCATATGAGTGAGGGACAGACGCAATTATATCCAAAGCAGGAGAAAGAACTGGCAACGTTGGGCGGTGGCTGTTTCTGGTGTCTCGAAGCTGTGTATCTCGAGTTAAGAGGCGTGGAACAGGTCGTGTCGGGCTATGCGGGCGGGACGGTGCCAAATCCTACGTATTATCAAGTGTGTGAGGAAACTACTGGGCATGCCGAGGTCATCCAGCTCACCTTCGACCCGCGCGAGATTTCCTTCAAAGAAATCTTACAGGTCTTTTTTACTATTCACGATCCCACAACCTTAAATCGTCAAGGACCAGACGTCGGGACGCAGTATCGTTCGGCAATTTTCTATCATAGCCAAGAACAGAAAGTAATCGCTGAAGAGACCATCAAGGAGATCTCGGCAGCGCAGATTTGGGATGCGCCGATTGTGACGGAAGTCACCCCATTCGGGGCGTTTTACCCGGCAGAGGATTATCACCAGGAGTACTTTTGGCGCAACAGTTTCCAGCCTTACTGTCAGTACATTATTGTCCCGAAAGTGGCAAAATTCCGTAAAGCCTTTGTGGAAAAGTTGAAACGGTAACAGGAAAAGAGACGGCAGTCCGTAGGCTGGAATGAGTAGAGCGAATTCCAGCGTTGGATCCTCAACCCAGCCAACCTTATCTAGTGCTTGAGAAACTCGACAATCCTTGTGTTCACCTCTACCGGTCGCTCAAGATGAACGAAGTGCCCAGTCCCAGGAAGGATAACTTTCTCCACCCCCTTGGTAAAAAACTGATCCATGCGTTCGAACGCCTCCAAACGACCAGGGCGGTCTTTAGTGCCGTGGAAAGCCAGTGTCGGCACGGGTGTAGGTGCCGCTACTTTTTCTTGCAATGCAGCCAAAGCAGGATCGCGGTTGGCCGGGTTGAAGGTGTGCCGGTAATAGTTGAGTGCCGCGGTCACCACTCCGGGCTGGCGAAACGTCTCCTTCACACTCTCCATGATCTCGCGTGGCGGCTCGTATTCCGGTGATGCGTCACGCCACCAGCGTTCGAGAAACTCGTAGTCGTTGGCTGCCACCGCCTGTTCGGCAAACGGCATCTGGAAAAAGTAGGCGTGCCAGCCCCCCTTGATCGTGTCATAGTTGGTCGCCAGAGCCCCCAGAAGGGAAGCGGGGTGAGCTGCACCAATGGTGACGATTTTCCCTATGCGTTCCGGGGCAAGTGCAGCAGCTCCATAGGCCGCCAGTGCACCCCAATCATGACCGACGAGGAATGCCGAGTCCGCCTCCAACGCTGCGATCAATGCCACTGCATCTTGGGCAAGATGTACTGACTGATAGCGCGCATCTTGAGGTTTCCCGGTCGGAGCGTATCCGCGCATAAACGGCGCCACCGCGCGAAATCCCGCCTGGGCGAGAGCCGGAAGCAAGTATCGATAGGTAGAAGCACAGTCAGGAAACCCGTGCAAGCACAGGCCGAGTGGTCCGGTGCCTTTTTCAAGATAGTGAAACTCAATTCCGTTCGCCTGGACTCTCCCCCTACGAAAGTCGGTCATAAAAACCTCCGTTATGAGTAGAGACTTTACCCCGCTTCCCTTGTTTATATTGGACGAGACCAGCACCTGTCCAATGGAACAACAAGAAGGAGACAACTTTTCCTATCCAGAAAGATAGGAAGATTGGTTATCGCGTATGAGAAAACTTTCTTCGCGTCGCTCTCACTCTTCACATCGCCCTGCACTCTCACCGTTCCTCTACGATCTGACAGCAGCCAGTCAAGCATTGCCGCCCGAGACCCTATTGCCAGAGCAATTTCATGGCACGCCGACTCACGCCGACTCTAGCTACGGAGAAGCCGCTCTGATGCGGGCCGTCTTGGAGGACGCCATTCATTGTTTGCAAAAATCAGCGGGACGAAAAGCGCAGCGTCTCGCGAGAGAAGCCGAGCAGTGGCTCTTCACTGATGATCATCGCTGGCCATTTTCTTTCATCAACATTTGCGGGGCCTTAGGTCTGGACGCCGAGTATGTGCGCTCAGGGTTGAAGGGTTGGCGGCAAGGTCCCGCGAGCGATCCACTACAAGAGAAGCGACGTGAGGCGTTAGTACGCCGACCAGCGAGACTCGCGGCCTAAAGAAACAACAAAGGAGAAGAAAGCGCCCCGCCAGATTTCCCTGCGGGGCGCCAACCAGCCGGCAGCGTGCAACTTACGTGCGCGATGACAGGGCAGCACGGAAACTCCCCTGGATTGTGACCTCTCCTTTTTGATTAAGGGCCATAATATCGCCTTCAATGATTTTTTCCCCGTTCTCGACCGCCTTATTCGTGATCTTTCCCTTGCACGTGACTGAGTCCCCGGGCCATACCCGCGTGGCAAAGCGGACCTTATACTTGCGCAAGTTCTCCAGTCCGGCATAGTCCGACACCAAGCGGCTGAGAATGCCAGCATTCATCATCCCCATGGCAAATACCGTCGGGTTTCCTGACACTTCAGCAAAGGTTTGGTCATGATGAATAGGATTGAAGTCTCCCGATGAACCAGCGTACTTCACGAAATCGGTGCGCGTGAGATTCTCAACCGTGAACGACGGTAGTTCATCACCCTCTTTCACGTCTTCGAAATAGAGTTTTTTGCGCGCCATACTGTCCCTCCTTAGCGAGCGACCACTTGCCCGGTTTCAATGGTCGTACTGCGAGCAATGGCTACTTTCTCCCCTTTTTGATTGGTAAAATCGGTGTCCATCACTACAAAAGTCATCGTCCCACCCCGGCCGCCACTTTTTTCAAAAACATTGGTCACTTTGGTCACGGCAGTTAACACGTCCCCAGCATAGACGGGCTTCAGATATTCAAATTCTTGCTCCCCGTGCAGGACTCGGCGCAGATCCATCTTCACGTGCGGTCGTCCTTCCCCATCGTCCCAGTGCGCTAGCGTCATCAAGAAAGTAGGAGGCGGCATTACCCCTCCGAGTTCTGTTTTTGCCACACCCTCATCGTAATAGACCGGATTTGCGTCTTTGACCGACTTGGCGAATTCGCGAATCTTGCCCGCCTCAATACGGATAGTAATCGGCTTGCCAACTTTGCCAATGTCACCTTTATCAGCCATAGTCCCTCCTTCGTCGGCTCCAGATGCTGAACACTTAAAAGACAATTACGAAGCCTGCAGCTCAGCAGTTGACGGATTATCTAAGGTATATTGCGCGACTAATTCGCGATTCCAGGTCGCATCACCAAAAGTGACCTCTGATCCCTTGGCGCGTTTGAAGTAGAGATGCATATCATGTTCCCAGGTGAAGCCGATCCCTCCATGCACCTGAATCCCTTCTGTCGACACTTGCCGGAAGGCATCGCTGCAATATGCTTTGGCCATCGCCGCGGCCAGGGGTGCTTCGGCAACGTCGTTCGCCACTGCCCAGGCGGCGTAATAGGTCGCCGATTTCGCACTCTCAACTTGGATCAACATGTTTGCACATTTATGCTGAATGGCTTGAAAGGAGCCGATCGGTCGGCCAAACTGTTCGCGCATTTTGGCGTACTCGACGCTCATATCGAGCACTTTTTGCGCGCCCCCACACATCTCCGCGCAGAGCGCTACTTTGCTGCGATCAATGATTCTTTTGAGCGCTTCCCACCCCGCTCCAGGAACACCAAGCACCGCCTCTGGTCTGACCTGCACTTTATCGAACGTGACCTCGCACAGCTTTCGCGTCTGGTCCATGGTTTTCAGCAAGCGGATGTTGACTCCCGCTTGTCCGCGCTCGACGAGAAACAGCGCGATGCCGTCTGAGGTCCGGGCTGCGCAGACGATATCGTCGGCAACATGCGCATCAGGAACGAACAGTTTCATTCCACTGAGCAGATATCCTTTGCCATTTCGCCGTGCTCTCGCCTTGAGATTGACGCCTTTTTCATCCCAACGGGCATTCTCTTCAAGAAAGGCAAGTGTCGCTTTGGTCTTTCCTGAGGCAAGCCCAGGTAGATACTTCTGCTTCTGTTCACCACTACCAGCTGCGAGAATCGCTAGCCCCCCCAAACAGACAGTCGAGAAGAATGGACCAGGCAAGGAAGCGCGTCCCATTTCTTCGAGCACGACCACCAAATCCACCATAGAGAGACCAGTGCCGCCGAATTCTTCGGGATAAATCAAGCCCATCCACCCAAGCTCTGCCATTTTCTTCCATAACTCTTCGGCATAGCCGCGCTCGTCTTCAAGCATCTGGCGGACATAGGTCATGGGGCATTCTTTGCTCAAGAAGTCCGCCGCCGATTTGCGCAGCAGTTCTTGTTCTTCGCTAAACCCAAAATCCATGTGTGTTCCTCAAAAAGGGCGTTGACTCTTCACCAATAGATAGAGACAAGAGGCCTAAGGACTATGGGACAAAACCTCCACCGCATGACCTAAAGGCTGAGGGTCATTGCGAGCGCAGCGAAGCCATCTTTGCCCGCAAACAGAGATTGCTTGGTCCCTTGCCGCTCTTCGCAATGA
>Ga0187894_10000172_pt1 | contig 85228 bp, 90 predicted proteins | sample GBC1701081metaG_FD_136650 | JGI IMG/M metagenome (GOLD analysis project Ga0187894, IMG submission 136650) | White microbial mat communities from a lava cave in the Kipuka Kanohina Cave System on the Island of Hawaii, USA - GBC170108-1 metaG ...
ACTCTCATGCAGTGGATGTCAGGCGTTATTATCGTCTCGGAAACGAGGGGTTTTTCATCCGAGCTCGGGCTGGTTGAGTTCGGACATCATTAGTACGGAAGAGGACATCATCATGGCGGTGACTTGTGAGTCGAGTGTGCGTGCCAGGTTTGCCTAATCTGCCAGTCTCGGCGCTACGACCTTGGAGTAGTTATATGAGAACGTGGTGCGGATCGCCCGGGAATACGTTCATCTACCGCCGCTGCCGTTGTTCGGCCAGATGGCGCGGGCGCGTAACGAAACCTATCGGTTATTAGAGCGCACCCAGCGGCCCCAAGAATTGGCCGAGTTGTACCTGAGCGCTGGTCAGCTGTGCGCCATGCTCGCCAAAGCTAGCTTGGATCTGGGATATCAGGTGGCAGCCACGGAACAGGCACGCACAGCCTTCGCGTATGCCGAAATTGTTGACCACAATGGTTTGCGCGCTTTCGCCCGAAGTATGCAGGCGATGATCGCCTATTGGACAGGCCACCCTCAGCAAGCCGCCGAGTATGCGCGATCCGGCCAAACCCATGTCCCGTCCGGCGCCGCTTTGGCCCGCTGGCCAGCTTCGAAGGTCGAGCCTGGTCTGTTATCGGTAATGTCACGGATGCCACCCAGGCGATTGACGCAGCGCAGCGCGCTCGCGATCATAGTGGGCAGCCAGAAGAGCTGCATGATCACATCGGTGGAATGTTCGGCTTTCCAGTCGCCGAACAGGCGTACTACGTCGGGGGAATCTATGTGAATCTCGGCGATGGTGAACATGCCGCGGCAGGCTCCCGGCAGGCCATCGAGCTTTTCGCCGCGATCCCACCGCACGACCGCTGTTTCGGTTGCGAAGCCACCGCCCACATCGACCTTGCCACAGCCCACCTGATGCAAGGTGACCTCGATGGAGCGCATGAAGTTCTCGCTCCGATATGTGCCCTACCCGTCCAGCAGCGCATCTGCACAGTGGTTCAACGCCTAACCGGAATGCGAGGTCGGCTCGCCCACCAGCCACTCCGCGAAGCCCCACAAGCCCGCGACCTTGACAATCAGATTGAGGCACTCACCACCGAAACAGCCACAAATCAACTCCCCAGCACAAACTAGACCAAAACATGACCTGGTTAACCCGGCCAGATAGCACCGACAGACCCTCGGTGAGCTCGCGCCAGTCGCGACCGGTGAGAGCGCCATGCAGGCTATACAGGTAGTAGCAGACTGGCAATTTTTGGCCCTGATGGGAATATAGCCGCCGATATGCCTCGGCCGGCCCCACGGCTAGGAGGGTCGCCTTGCTGTGGATGCCAATCGCGGACAGGCGTTGCGCGAGCGTGACGCCAATGTTCGGTAGGTCTCTCAAGCTCACTTTGGATGTCCTGAGGGTTTGAAAAGCCTGGTCAGCAGAACGTCGAGGCTCGCACGGATGGCGTTTCGGGCTGCCCTTCCGTCCTGTGCCTCAGCGACCCAAAGCGCCGCCTCGTTGAGCGCTCCCGACAGAAGCGCCACGAGGGGTTCAACCTCCAGCGCGTGATCGCCGTGCTCGGCTAGCACGGTTTCCACACCTCCCCGCAGCGAGTTGCCGCCGTAGGCCATGTCTATCTCACGCCAGCGGCGAACACCCAGCGCCGCCATTCCGTCGACAAGATACAGCCGGCGCAGTGGGGGATCGTCCATCGCGTCGATCCATTCTTCACAACCGCGCCGAAGTTTCATGAGTGCGGTCGGGGCGGGCTGTGCCGCTGCCTCGATCCGGGCCGCGATTTCTTTTGCGACTTCCTCCACAACGGCATCGAACAGCGCAAGTTTGTCCGGAAAGTGGTAGTAAAGCGCGCCGCGCGTTAGAACAGCGCTGTCGACGACGTCGCTTGTCCGGGCCGCGGCGAATCCGTCGCGTGCGAATACCTTGCGTGCTGCTCGTAACAGCGCGGCACGGCTCCGCTGGTGGCGTTCGGCGTTCGGTCCGCGCGGCGTGGCCACGTGTCCGGGAGAGTCAGACGTCGGCGCTAAATCGCCGTGGCGTCGCCCTTGGGGACGTCGGGCCGTACGGACGCTACGATCAGTCACTGGTCTCCGTCGGCGGGGTGCCGAGCTGTTGGTGGTCGTTCTCATCGGCGAACATGGGGTCGGGTTCGATCTCCTGGACGACATCGACCCATACTCCGGCAGGGTCACGCAACATAAAATGTCGCTGACCCCACGGCTCGTCGCGTATCGTGATCATCGGTACCGCGCCCGTCGCGCTCACCTCCGCGAGCGCTGATTCGACATCTTCGACTTCGATCGTCACCACAACCGCATCTCCGGTCATCCGAGTGCGAAACTGCGGCAGTTGGTGATCGAGTCCTTCGCGCATGAAGGAAAGCCCGAACCGGCGCTTTCCTGGGCTGACCACATAGATGAACCAGCCGACGTCGATCGCAACGGAGAAGCCGAGATGGCGCACGTACCAGTCGCGTACCGTCGCTGGATCCTCGACCACCACAAGCGGGTAGATATCTTTAATCTTCATGGCAGCACAATAGCATATTTACCTACACGCTGCATGTAGGTAGAGTTGGATTATCTAGCGTGGTAAGAGTTTTGGACGCTGGCTGGCGGCTTGGGCAGCATGGTGTCATGGAGGCGCTGCGTATCGTTCAGGGTGATGCGACTGCTCCGCAAGGGGAGGGCCGGAAGATCATCGCCCAGATCTGTAACGATGTGGGTGGATGGGGCAGGGGATTCGTGCTGGTGATTTCGCGCCGCTGGCCAGAACCGGAGCGGAAATACCGCCGGTGGCGCCGAGAGCGGACGAGTAATGATTTCGGTCTCGGAGCAGTCCAGCTGGTCCAGGTTCAGGGCGACATTTGAGTCGCGAACATGGTGGCGCAGCGAGGACTGAAAACCAGCAGCGAGGGTCCCCGATTTGTTATGAAGCTGTCAAACAATGCCTGCATACCGTCGCCATGCACGCAACCCGTCTGGCTGCCTCAGTGCATATGCCTCGCATCGGATGCGGTCTCGCTGGCGGGACATGGGAACGCGTCGAGCCGATCATCAACCAGACCCTCTGCGCCCACGATATCGCAACGACCGTGTACGATTACAGTTCTGGGAGGGCCTAGATCAGCCCAAAGACGATCCGGATTGCCTCGTCGATCTCAGTGATCTCGTGGGCGTCGAGCCGCCCGGCAAAGTCGCCAAGCCTGTTGGTGGAGATGGCGCTGGTTTGCTCAACCACTACGCGGGTGGTGATGCCGTTAATGTCGATTTCTGGGCGCACGGTGCTGGATCGTGCGCTGTGGGAAGTGGGGGCGACGAGCACTGTGGAGCGCAGCACGGCATCCGATTGTACGACGACTGCATAACGCGGGCCGCGCTGTTCGTGGTCTTGAGCGTCGCGGGGTGCGCGGAGACGGTAGACATCACCACGCACGAAGCGATTCCATTTCCTTTTGGATTTGCTTCAGTTCCGCCAGATCTTCTGGATCGTGTAGAAGTGCCTCGCTTTCCTGACGTACCTGGTCCAGGATCTGCTGGCGATGGGCCAGGTGAATAGCGTCGCGGACCGCCGCGTTGCGCGAGCGACCGTCCCAGGTCAGCCCAGCGAGCTCGTTCTCGGTCTGGGGATCCATACGAATGGTCAGTGTGCTTGACATGGCACTAATATAACGCATTGTGTGTTGCATCAAGTAATCATATTGTGAGGGCGCTGGCATCTCGGCGGACAGATTTCTGGATAAACAGAGCTGCTTTTCGCATGTCTGCCTGGCACTGAGACCGACGCGGTTTACGGGGGACAAATCTGGGCGGTACAGTGCGGTCATGTGGATGCCGGCACTGGGAGTGCTCGCTATTGTTTTTCATCAAGTGAGAACGTGGCCTCAGACCGTCCGCATTCTAAAGCGCCGCAACGCTGAAGGCGTGTCTGTGCTCACCTGGAGCTTAGTCCTGGCGTGCAACGTGACGTGGTTTGTCTACGGGATCGTGTTCGGTGACGCCGTACTTGTCGTCAACGGTGTCTTCACAGTAGCGGGAGCGGCAGCGATCCTACTGGCCATGGCACGACACGGCGCGGCTGCTGCGGGGCAGGTTCTTTGGCTGGCACTGGCGACCGTTGCGTTTGACCTTGCGCTGTACTGGCTCGCTGGCCAGGCCGCGTTGGGAACATTCGCGGTCGGGATCGCCATGATGATGTTCGCCCCTCAGGTCATCAAGGTCTTTCGCGCTCCGGTTTCCGGGATTTCCCCAATGACGTGGATTCTTATCTTAACGTCATCCGTGACATGGCTTGCTTACGGCTTCGCCAGCGACCAGCCGGCAATTCTGGTTTCTCATTGTGTCATCTTCCCGTGTGCTGTCGTTGTACTTGCCAGAATCGCGGTGTGCTCCCGTCAGCTCAACGCTCGGCTGGTGTCGTAGTCGGAAATCGAGCTGAGGTGGATCACGGCTGTCCGCCATCGAAGACTTCTAGTCATAACGAGTCGTGAAGCGGAGAACGCTCATCGGCGACGTCTACCGACGTGCTTCCTCGCTACGTCTGTCAGGCGCAAGTCCTCGGAGCAAGGTCTCTATCAGGTGCTCGACCAATTCATCCTGATCGGGCCAGGGCAGGTACGGGTGAGAAATGAGCAGCGATGTGATGCCGTGCACCAGCGACCATGCGGAAAACACGATAAGCATGGGATTCCCGATGAGCTGACCCTGGGCGACAGCTTCCTCGACGGCCGTGACGAGCTGGGTGAAGCCTGAGTTGAGGAGCAGTTCCGCTATATCGGCGTTCGGAGGCAGCTGTTGAGGCTTGGCCATAACCAGAATCCGATAGTGCTCCGGGTTGGCCAGGCCGAACCGCACATAGGCCCGACCGCATACCCGGAGCCTCTTGACAGGGTCGTCGATCCTCTCAGCCGCGCGGCGTAAGTAATCGTCGAAGCGGCCCCAATGAGCCTGACAGACCTGAAACAACAGCTCGGTCTTATCGGCGAAGTGTAGGTAGATCGACGGCGGAGTTACGCCGACCGCAGCCGCTACCGCCCTGATGGAGACGGCGTCTTCATCACTGGTGTCGATAAGCAGCCGTTCCGCCGCCTCGAGAATATCCTCACGCAGTTTTTCACCCTCTCCACGACGTGCTTTCTTCCGACGGGTAGGAGTTCTCGGGGTGCCGGTGTCCATGGTTGTTTTCCTCTGGTTACTTGAGCGCTACCGTGGCTCTCCGGTGGTTGGCGACAAGGTCTGGGACCGGACTTGATCATGGCTGCCTTCGGTGATCCCGAAACGCTCGTGCACACGCCGCAAGGGGCGAGGCAGCCACCAATTCGCGTTGCCGGCCAGCTTCATGAACGCCGGAACCAGAGCTGCCCTCACCAAGGTGGCATCCATGACAATGGCGAGCGCCAGGCCCACTCCGAACAACTTGATGAGGGTGATGCCTGAAGCCGCGAAAGCGATGAAAACCACCGCAAGCAGCGCGGCCGCAGCAGTCACAATCCTGCCCGTCTTCGCCAACCCCATCGCGACAGCGGTGGTGTTATCTCCAGTACGGTCGTACTCCTCCTTGATGCGGGAGAGTAAGAAAACCTCGTAGTCCATGGACAACCCGAAGGCGAGACAGACCATGAGAATCGGCATGTTGATATCGAGAGTGCCGACTGGCGTGAAATCGAGCAGGTTCGACAAATGACCATCCTGGAAGATCCACACCATCGCGCCGAACATTGCGCTCAGGCTCAGCGTGTTCAGCACGAGTGCTTTGGTCGGCACGAGTAGTGATCCGGTCATCAGGAAAAGGAGGACGAAGGTGATCACGGCGATAATTCCGATCGCCACCGGCATTCGCCCGAATAACGACGTCTGGTTGTCCGCGAACTCAGCGGAAGGACCTCCGACGAGTACGTCCTCGAACGGGGCGTCGAGCGTGCGTAGCTCGGTCACCATAGTTTTCGCCTCCGGTGAGACAGGCTCGACGGCAGGCACGACCGACAGCCAGGTGCTGTTGTCACCGGCAAAGCGAAGTGAGGCTAGATTGGCGGGAGCGATCAGTGCCCCACCGGCGTAGGAACCGGTCAATGCGTCGACTCGCTTGACGCCCGGCACAGCCGACAGCTCGGCCGCGTAGCGGGTGATTTCATCGATGCGGGCTCGGGGGTTCCCGATGTTCGCCGCGACAACGGTCGTTGTGGAGGACTCATTACCGGTGAAGTTGTTCCGGAGGTCCTCGGCAACGAGACGAGCCGGATTCGCCGCCGGTAACACGCGGTCGTCAACACTGCCGAAATTCACATTCCCAAACGGGACGCCGAGGAGAATGAGGACGGCAGTGACCGCTGTCGCGATAGGGATCGGCCGGCGCATCACTATGCTGGCAATTCGATGCCAGCGTCCCTTGTCTTCCGGAACGACACGTCGGCGTAGGATACGAAACGTATTTATCCGGCGCCCCAGCACGGCTAGCAGAGCAGGAAGGACCACGACCGCGCTGGTGACCGCGATTCCGGTGACCGCGATACCCGCATAGGCAAACGAACGCATGAACACCTGCGGGAAAACGAGCAGTGCCGCGAGCGAGATCGCCACCGTCGCGCCGCTGAACGCCACGGTTTTTCCAGCGGTCCGCACGGTTTGGATCACCGCGTCGCGGACTTCCAAGCCGTTTGCCAGCTCTTCGCGGAAGCGGCTGACGATGAACAGGCTGTAGTCGATGGCCAGACCGAGGCCGAGCCCGGTGGTGAGATTCAGCGCATAGATCGAGACATCGGTGACACCGGTGAGCAGTTGCAGGAAGGCAAATGTCCCGATGACCGCGACCGCGCCAACCGTAAGTGGGAGCAACGCCGCGATGACTGATCCGAAGATCAACAGCAGCAGAATGAGGACGATCGGGAAGGCAATCGCCTCGGCGCGAATGAGATCGGATTCAGCTGTCTCGGTGACTTGCCGAAGGGTTTCCGCCGGACCGCCGACCGCGACAGTAAGCATGTCATCGCCGCGAGTATAGGCGCTGGCCAGCTGTTTGACCCGCTTATTGACTTCGTCCTCGTTTCCAAAGATCCGACCGAGCACGAGGGCTTGGGTCCTGTCGGTCGACGCCAGCTGAGGCGCTCGTAGGCTCCAATAGGACACAACACCCCCAACCCCCTGCTCGCTGGCGAGTTCGCTGGTGAGGGCCTGGCCGGCCTGAATTACCGCTGGAGCGTCTACCCCTGACGCAGCCGTCACTAGGAGAAGAAGGTTGGGGCTTGCTCCGGGAAACTCGCGCTCGAGCAGTTTCATGGCTCGGGTGGAATCCGCCTTCGGATCAGTAAAGCCACCGGTGGTGAGATTGGCGGCGACCCCCCGGCCGAAGATACCGGACGATGTGAGAGCAATAACCGCTCCGGCAAGGATCACGACGCGACGTCGAATGGCTAAACGGGCGAGTGAGGCGAGCATGGCAACCCCTTTATGACCAAGGTGATACTTATCGACGTTAAGATAACCTTGATAACTAGAGCTGTCAACGCGGGATTTTAGCCATCTCTAGGAGGCGTACGCGAGTGAGTGTCGACGACTATCTCGATCACCCGGTTTCGGAAGCGTAGGTGGCGTCAGGCGACAACGACGCGCCGGGTGGGATTAGAAAGCAATAAATGGCATAAAACCTATTTAGGGTGATTAGATAATTTTGTACTCAAGTATGGCTGGATGAACGTCGACAGGAAAAGTATGAGTATTGCCCCCCATGAGGTGACCCGGAAGTCGACAATTCCCGCTCAACTAGCTAGCGAATCTTTAGGCCAGTTGGCTGCTAGCGGACGAATTTCTACCGCGGCGTCTGCTCCGAACGTTGCCTCGGCCGATCCCCCCTCCAGGAACTCCCACTCCGAGGTCCATCGGGTTGCCACTGCTGGGGGGGCGGAGAGGAATCCTGGCAGTCGCCAAGGTCGCGGGTTGCATGGTCAACTTGTCCATCAACTTGGGCAGATGATCGTCACCGGGAATTTCGATACGCTACGGCCGCTGGTGCCCGAGGAGATCGGCCGCCGCTTCGATGTCTCCCGGACGGTGGTTCGTGAGTCACTACGGGTGCTAGAGGCCAAGGGGTTGGTGAGTGCGCGTCCTAACGTCGGCACACGGGTGCGGCCAGTCACCGAGTGGAATCTTTTCGACCCCGATGTGATGGAATGGCGCTTTTCCGGACCAGGTAGGCACGAACATTTGCAAGAACTGTTAGAGCTTTGGTCCGCCATTGAGCCGACCGCTGCGCGTCTGCTCGCGGCCCGAGGAGATCGCGGCGTCTTGGCTAATCTCGCCGCTGCTGTTCCTGCGCTCTCCCGAGCGGCTGAGGACAACGACACCGCTTCCTTCACCGAGATTGATGTCCAGTTCCATACCGCTATCCTGACGGCAGGCGGTAACCATATGCTGGCGTATCTCGCTCCCAGCCTTACCCCAGTGCTACAAGCGTGCGGTCGGCGTCTTGCCAGCTGTCCGGAGGAGTATGCTGCGTTGATAGGTTTGCACCAGCGGTTAGTCGATGCCTTGGATACTGGAGCTGAGGATGCGACAGAGCAAGCAAGCCGGTCTGTGCTGTCGGCAGTGCAGCCCTCAGCCAGCGCCTAACGATGCTTGTCAGGGAACCGCGGGGGATGAAAGAGGGTTTCGAGGAGAAACTTCGTTCAACACCTGGGTAGAGACCACGACTTAGTGAACTGTCGCTCGTTGAATCAAGGGGAGTAGGCAAAGACGGTTGGGGAATACTAACAAGTGTCAGAACGCTGTGCTGCTACGCAACCTATGGGCGCAGCTGCCCGCGCCGATGTCCATGTTGCCCTGTTCCGACATGGGGCGAGGTGAGAATGTTGAGGGTCCTCACGTGCTGACGTGGCCGGGCAGGATCGAAGAGCATATCGCGGCCGACGAGCCGTGGTCCGTGTTTCTCGAGACGCGGATCTAGGGAGCCACGCCGGAAACCGCGGCGCACAGTTTTGCTCAGGAAGGTGTCACCATCATGGCCAGTGCTATGCCAGTACTCCACCCGGATCCGGCTTCGGATGGGGCAGTAAGCACAACGAAGTCGGCTCATAACAGTGACCGTAAGAAAACTACCGGGAAAAAGACCACGGTGGTAGTGGACAAGAGCGATCAGCTCGCGAGGGAGCGGTCACCTAGCCCGAAAAGGGACCGGAGTAAAGTCCCAGCAGGCCGCTCGTCGTCGAAAGTGGTTGAAAAGGCCGGGACGGCTCCCCAAGAACCGGCAGAGGACGTGATAGACGAGACTGAGCGTACGCGGTCAGCGAGCCAGCGACCCGCTAGTGGCCAGCAGCGTGATGAGGCCGCGGCCGTGACGTCGGCGAAGCCGGCTGGCTCGAACGACAGTGATTTTCCTGAAGACGCTCCCCTGGCCGGGGAGGAGATCTCTCCGGCTGAGTTGATCGAGCTTGAGGCGGCCGAGGAGGCGCCGGAAGAATTCGTGCTGTCCGACGAGGACGAAGACGACGCCCCAATCCAGCAAGTCGCGGCTGCTGGGGCCACCGCCGACCCTGTCAAAGATTACCTCAAGCAGATCGGCAAGGTTCCCCTGCTCAACGCTGAGCAAGAAGTCGATCTGGCTAAACGGATCGAAGCCGGTCTATTCGCTGAGCACAAGCTGAACTCTGGGGAGAAACTGGCGCCCGCGCTTCGCGGGGAGCTGGAGATCATCGCTGAAGACGGTTACCGGGCCAAGAACCATCTGCTGGAAGCCAACTTACGGCTCGTGGTCTCCTTAGCCAAGCGTTACACCGGGCGGGGCATGCTGTTTTTGGATTTGGTTCAGGAAGGCAACCTGGGGCTTATCCGCGCGGTAGAGAAGTTCGACTACACCAAGGGATACAAGTTCTCTACCTATGCCACCTGGTGGATTCGGCAGGCAATCACCCGTGCCATGGCCGATCAAGCTCGGACTATCCGTATTCCCGTCCACATGGTTGAGGTGATCAACAAACTAGCCCGGGTGCAGCGTCAGATGCTCCAGGATCTGGGTCGTGAGCCCACTCCAGAAGAGCTGGCCGCTGAGTTGGATATGACCCCGGAGAAGGTCGTCGAGGTGCAGAAATATGGCCGCGAGCCTATCTCGCTGCACACTCCGTTAGGCGAAGAGGGAGACAGTGAGTTCGGTGACCTGATCGAGGATTCCGAGGCGATCGTGCCGGCGGACGCGGTGGGTTTCACCCTGCTGCAAGAACAGCTGCATTCGGTGTTAGACACCCTGTCGGAGCGCGAGGCGGGAGTGGTGGCCATGCGATTCGGCCTGACAGATGGGCAACCCCGAACGCTGGACGAGATCGGCAAGGTCTATGGGGTGACTCGGGAACGGATTCGACAGATCGAGTCCAAAACCATGTCCAAGCTGCGTCACCCCTCCCGTTCCCAGGTGCTCCGCGACTACCTCGACTGAGCCGCCGCGACTCTTACCAGAAATGGTTGTGGGGCGGAGGTTACCCTCCGCCCCACAGCGCTTAGAGGTCGGGTTAAACGTTACCAGCCGTACTTGTTTAAGAACCATTCCCAGCCATTCAGAAACCCGCCGTGGGCGCCGTCTTTACCCCAGCGGAAGGATTCGTCGTGGGTATTTGTTGAAGCGACAGCGCCGCAGTCGTTGCTACCAAAGTCGATGACGAGGAAACCGGTATTGGTTCTGTCGTTGCCACATACCTGCACTACCTGCGATACCTGATTTGAAGAAAGGTTCCCACCCCAGATGATTTCGTCCCAGCTGAAGGACTTGTCGTGGGTATTTGTTGAAGCGACAGCGCCGCAGTCGTTGCTACCAAAGTCGATGACGAGGAAACCGGTATTGGTTCTGTCGTTGCCACATACCTGCACTACCTGCGATACCTGGTTTAGAAGTTTCTTACCCCCGGCGCCTTCCTCATAGTGCCCGGCGGAGGCTGCTGTAGTAGTGCCTAGAATCGCGGCCGCGGTCAGCGCGCTGGCGGCCAGCAACCGTTTTTTGATTCGAGCCATAATGCTAGATCTCCTTTTGTCGGATAAAGGTGACATTTCCTTTCTATGGCGCGTTCCGAGTATCCCCCAGGTGACCAGACCCCCCGGAAGACTCTCAACCGCTTTCCAATCCGTCATCTAATCACAAAAGAAAGCGTCAGCGATAGCTATTATGGGATAGCGCAGGGTGGCGTTGAAATACTGCTTGCAATACGTGATATTTTGTCCTTCTTGTCAGGAAAGGAATTGCGGACGCGCGGTAATGGGGAACTGATTGTCACAACAAAAGGCTGGTAACCGCCGCCGATGCGCAAAGCGGCGGTATCCGGGAGGATGACCGCCGCTGGAATTTATTTCCAGGCGTCGCTGACGGGCGCTTCCGGCTAGCCTTCGTGGATTGACGTCGTCGCTGGCGTTGTAGTGAGCAACGCGGTTTCATCATGGATCGTGGCCGCGATTTTATTCAGGCCTGGGGCGTACTTCTTGCCGTGGTGCGCACAGAATAGCAATTCCCCGCCGCTGATCAGCGCAACGTGGACATATGCCCGGGCGCCACACCGGTCGCAGCGATCGGCAGCCGTTAATGGACTGGACGGAGCAAGAACCGTGTTCACGCCTGGTCGCCTCTCTCTTCGTAGAGTCTGGCCGCTGGAACGAGCCTGTGCTGCTCGATGGGGTGCTATCACCATCCAATCAGGTCGATCGGTCGTCGGCGAGTGGTAGCTGTTCGTTTTTAGCGTATCGTGTTCTATCCTCGCGCTTGCTGGGGTTTCCGTTTTTCATAGTGATAGACGCTTGATGCCCTCGGAAGGTTGGGCGCCTCGGGATGATATCCCCTATTTGTCGCCCTTGTGGGCTACTCGTCTGTCTGGTGTGAGTGGTTCCGCGAGCCATCCCGATCGTTGTCGTACCCACCCAGTAGCCTTGAAATGTTAAAGACGACTGAGCAAGGGAGTTTACCCGGTGACGTCCACGGCGGCGCTGCTTTCAGATGACGAACCTCGCGCCGTATCACCTAATCTAGCTGGGCATAGCGCTGCCTATACCGCCCGACATCTTCTGGTTTTGGAGGGATTGGAGGCAGTCCGCAAGCGTCCGGGCATGTACATCGGCTCGACCGACAGCCGCGGTCTCATGCACTGCCTAGGAGAGATCATCGATAATGCGGTGGATGAGGCGCTCACCGGTTACTGCTCCCGCATCGAGGTGGTTTTGCGCGCCGACGGCTCGGTTGAGGTTCGCGACAACGGCCGAGGCATCCCCGTAGATATTGAGCCCAAAACTGGGCTGTCCGGAGTTGAGGTAGTTCTCACTAAGCTCCACGCTGGCGGCAAATTCGGAGGCGGATCGTATGCTGCCTCCGGCGGCCTGCATGGGGTGGGCGCTTCTGTAGTCAATGCGCTGGCGGCTCGGCTCGATGTGGAAGTGGACCGGGACGGCGCCACGCATGCCCTCAGCTTTCGGCGCGGTGTGCCCGGGATTTTCGCGGGGAATTCGCCGGATTCCCCCTTTAAACCAGCCTCCGGCTTGCGCAAGGTCAAACGGGTAGCCCGCCGGGTCACCGGCACCCGAATCCGCTACTGGTCTGACCGGCAAATCTTTCTCGCTGAAGCCGCTATCGTGCTTGACGAGCTGTATGACAGAGCTCGACAAACCGCGTTTTTAACGCCTGAGCTCACCATCGCGGTGCAGAACGAACAGGACTCCTCCGAGAAGTTAGACCATAACGAACCAACGGAACAGACCTTCCATTTTTCGGGCGGAATCAGCGAGTTCTGTGAGTTCCTCGCGCTAGACTCCTCAGTGACTTCGGTGCTGCGGTTGTCCGGCAGCGGCAGTTTCACCGAAACTGTTCCAGTCCTGGACGCTCAGGGGCATCTGACGCCGACCGAGGTGGAGCGGCAGCTGGATGTGGACATCGCCGTACGGTGGGGGAGCGGCTACGACACGGTGGTGCGGTCCTTTGTCAATGTCATCCCCACGCCCAAGGGCGGCACTCACATTGCTGGATTCGAGCGAGCGTTGACCCGGACCGTCAATGAGGTGCTGCGTTCCAGCAAGCTGTTGCGGGCCGCCGAGGAGGATGTCCTCAAAGAGGACATCCTGGAAGGGCTCACTGCCGTGGTCACCGTCCGGCTGCCTGAACCCCAGTTCGAGGGGCAGACCAAGGAGGTGCTGGGCACATCTGCGGTTTCTCGGATCACAGCCCAGGTGGTCAGCAGTCAGCTCAAAGCTTTTTTGACAAGCACCCAGCGCGATGAAAAAGCACAGGCCCGCCAGGTGCTGGAGAAAATTGTCTCCGCGGCCCGCACCCGTATTGCCGCTCGAGCCCATAAAGAGGCTCAGCGTCGTAAAAACGCGCTCGAGACGTCGGCATTGCCTGCCAAGCTAGCCGACTGCCGAAGTGATCACATAGACCGGTGTGAGCTGTTCATCGTGGAAGGCGACTCCGCGCTCGGCACCGCCAAATTGGCCCGTGACTCCGAGTTCCAGGCGCTGCTGCCTATCCGAGGCAAGATCCTCAACGTGCAGAAGTCCTCGGTTTCGGACATGCTCCGCAACGCTGAGTGTGCGTCGATCATTCAGGTGGTGGGCGCCGGGTCGGGTCGGTCTTTCAACGCGGAACAGGCCCGCTATGGCAAGTTGATCTTGATGGTGGACGCGGACGTGGATGGCGCTCACATCCGCTGTCTGCTGCTCACGTTGGTGTATCAATACATGCGGCCGATGATCGAAGCTGGCCGGGTCTTCGCCGCAGTGCCACCGCTGCATCGGATCGAGATTCTCGGCTCAGCTCAGCGAGCTGCCGAATATCGCTATACCTACACTGATGCCGAGATGCGGCAGACCGTGGCCAAGCTCACCCGTAACGGTAAGCGAATCCGAGAGCCCATCCAACGGTACAAGGGTCTAGGCGAGATGGACGCTGATCAGCTGGCCGAGACCACCATGGATCCGCGCCACCGTACGCTGCGCCGGATCACCCTGGGCGATGCCACCGAGGCCGAACAGGCGTTCAATGTGCTCATGGGCAGCGACGTGGCTCCCCGTAAAGAGTTCCTGATCTCCGCCGCGGCACTGCTAGACCGTTCCCGTATCGACGCCTGACCCGATAGGGTGCGACGAGTAAATGAAAGATAACTGAATTCGTGCCCGGGAAACCATGATGACAGTGGAGGCGTGGTGGCTCATTCAGCGGACATGGGAACCTCCGAGACGGCACCTCAGGGCGGACTTCGGCGAGTTATCGGAGGTAAGGTCCTTACGCTTTTTATCATCGGGGATATTCTTGGCGCTGGTATCTACGCCCTGACCGGCAGGGTGGCCAACGAAGTCGGGGGAGCGGTCTGGGTGCCGTTTCTGGTGGCCTTCATTCTGGCTGCTTTCACCGCGGCTTCCTATGCCGAGCTGGTGGGTAAGTATCCCCGGGCCGCTGGCGCGGCGTTGTACATCCACCGCGCGTTTAAGGCTCCGTTTTTGACGTTCCTGGTCGCCTTCGCGGTGATGATGTCGGGAATTACGTCGGCTAGCGCGGCAGCGCGTGCCTTCGGTGGGACGTATCTCGCGGAATTTGTCACCGTTCCCACCCTGCTCGCGGCGCTCTTTTTCCTTGCCGTGGTTACCATTGTCAACTTTATCGGCATTTCCGAGTCCGTGAAGGTGAACGTCGTACTCACAATCATTGAGGCGGCTGGGCTGCTCGTCATCATCACCATCGGCGTGGTGGCGTTGCTGGCCGGTGACGGCACTCCTGGTCGGGCGTTAGAGTTCAACGCTGAGCAAGGGCTAATGCTGGGCGTTCTCGGCGGCGCAGCGCTCGCGTTCTACGCCCTGCTGGGTTTCGAGGACTCGGTCAACCTAGCTGAGGAGTGCCGCCAACCTAGTAGAAACTTTCCTCGCGCGCTTTTTCTCGGATTGAGCATCACGGGCCTGATCTACCTGGCGGTGGCGTTTGTGTCCACCATGCTCGTGGAGACCGCAACATTAGCGGGCTCCGACGGACCATTGCTCGAGGTAGTCAAGGCTGGTGGCTTGAGCTTCCCGCCCAAGCTGTTCGCTCTTATTGCTTTGCTTGCGGTGAGCAACACCGCCTTGATCAACATGATCATGGCATCCCGGTTGGTGTATGGCATGGCGAATGAGCGCATTGTGCCCGCTGTGTTGGGACGGGTGCACCCGTCCCAACGCACCCCGTGGGTGGCGATCTTTTTCACGGTGGCTCTGGCGGCCGTGCTGATTTCTACCGGAGAGCTGGGCGGGCTGGCCGACACCACGGTGTTGCTGCTGCTCTGCGTCTTTACCATCGTCAACATTTCAGTGCTGGTACTTCGTCGTGAGCGAGTCGATCACGAACATTTCCGGGCGCCCACGGTATTTCCGGTGCTCGGCGCGGGTGTCAGTCTGCTGCTTGCCTCACCCATCACCGGGCGGGACGGCTCGGTTTACGTCCGGGCGTTGCTCCTGCTCGCCATTGGCGTCGGATTGTGGCTGTTCAACTGGCTACTGGCCGGTCATGGCTCTCCGGAAATCCACGCCAAGAAACTTGGCAAGGTGTGAACTTCGCTGCCTCACTGTTATCCGTCTGTGCCTTTTACGACCCTGAGAGCTCGAGCGACGATATCGCGGATGAAGGTGTCGTCCGGGGTTCGATTTTCCATGAGGCGGGGGAGGTCCGCGACAGTGATCCAGGCGAAGGCGTCGTGCTTAGCAGATTCCAGCTTCGGGCGGGTGAGGTCTCCCACTACCTCGATGAGATAGTCAACCTCCTGGCGGGTACGCCCGTCTTCAGCTTTCCACACGCACTTCCCGAGACAGGCGTGGACCCGGTGCAGTTCCCAGCCGGTCTCCTCCCGCATCTCGCGCTGGAGCGCTGCCAGGATGGTTTCGCCCGGTTCGACACGACCGCCAACCACGTCCCAGCAGCCAGGAAACAATCGTCTTTGCGGGGATCGCCGCTGTACGAAAGCCCGGCCAGCGTCATCTAGCACGACAGCGCCGACTACCCAGCCCTCACCGTCCCGAATCACTGGCATCAGCACATCCGGGTCGACGACCATCTCGCTGGGCTGGAAGTTCAAGGTTATCTCTCCTTTCCCAAGTGCACTACTGGCAGACTAGGCACATGGAGGGTTTCGGTATCGTTATCCGGGCTGCGCAGGGTTCTGATGCGGACTTTCTCACCGATATGCTCGTCGCGGCCGCCGGTTGGCAGCAGCCGATAACGCGGGAGGCGGTGCTCGCTGCGCCAGAGCTACGTCACTATATTGAGGGCTGGCCTCGGCCTGATGATCTCGGGGTGGTCGCAACTATTTCTGATGGGGAGCCGATAGGAGCGGCGTGGCTACGGGTCTTTACCGATGCCGATCCCGGCTACGGGTACATCGCCGATGATGTGCCTGAGCTTAGCATTGGAGTTAGACCGGACTGGCGTGGCCGCGGCGTTGGGCGAAATCTGCTGCGAGCACTGCTCTGGAAAGCAGCGGCTGTGAGCGTCGTCCGAATCTCGCTCAGCGTCGAGCCAGCGAACCCTGCTATTCGGCTCTACCGCACCGAGGGTTTTCAAACAGTTTTCGCAGGGGACAGCGCCGAGACCATGGTCAAGCAGCTGAGTCGTAACGGCTCCAGATAGCACTATGTATCGCCACATTGAGTAGTTGTCGCTGACGGAACGTATCATGTGCGAAGTGTCACTTGAAATTCGTGCGAACTGTAAGATCAAATTTGTGCGAAGTGTTAATTAGAATCTGTGCGAACTGTAAGCTCTGATCTGTGCGGAGTGTTAATTGAAGCATACCAGCAGGTAAGAGGAGCAGAGATGGCTGGTCTCGGATATCTCCCACGGATCGTAGATGCCGAGGTGGAACGCGCCCTGGGCGCAGTAGGGGCGGTGGCAATCGAAGGACCTCGGGGTTGTGGAAAGACTGAGACCGCTCGGAGGAAGGCAGCCTCCGAGTTGCTTTTCGATCTAGATCCCGACATCGAGCGACGCCTAGCTTTAGCGCCGGCAAGTGTGCTGGAGGGTGCTACTCCCCGTCTTTTGGATGAATGGCAGCTGGCACCCCCGGTTTGGGATCATGTACGACGGGCTGTCGACAGCCGTCGGGAAGCAGGTCAGTTCTTGCTCACTGGTTCGGCGCGGCCGGAAGAGAAGGCCCGCCGCCATTCGGGTGCTGGACGATTCGCAACGGTGCGGATGCGGCCTCTGACGCTATGGGAGGCTCAGCTCCCGCGTCCACACCTGTCACTTGGGTCGATACTGCGCGGAGAGGTGGCCGAAGATGTGCCGGGGGCGGCTATGGAGTTCGAGGGCTACCTCGAAGCAATTGTGCGGGGCGGATGGCCCGGCAACCTGGATCGTGATCTTGAGGGGGCAACTGTGGCCAACCTTGGGTATGTAGATACCATCATCGAGGTCGATCTGGCTACCGCGTCTGGCACGCGTCGTGATCCCTGGCGTATTCGGCGATTTTTGCATGCCTACGCGCAAGTTACCGCACAGCCCGCGCGTATTCAAACTATTGTCGATCGAGCGGCTGCCGAGGCCGGAGACGACGCCCCAAGCCGGCAGGTGGCATCCGGCCCATACCTGGATGCGGTGCGTCGGTTGATGGTCGTCGACGAGCTTCCGGCGTGGCAGCCTGCTGTACGTTCGAGTATTCGTCAGGTCGGGACCCCAAAACGCCACCTGGCCGATCCTTCGCTCGCGGTTGCCTTACTCGGCGCTGGCCCAGACCGCCTCCTCGCCGATTTAGAGACGCTGGGGTTTCTCTTCGAGTCTTTGGCTGCCCGCGACCTTCGCGTTTATGCACAGGCCGTGGGCGCCTCCTGCGCTCATTACCGGCAACGAGACGGCCGCGGTGAGATTGATGTGGTTATCGAAGACTATAGCTTTGGGCGATGGGCAGGGTTCGAGATCAAACTAGGGTCGCACCCCGAACTGATTGATAGGGCAGCGGCCGAATTGGTTCGCGTCGCGGCCACAGTCGCCACCCCCCCATCCGCGTTGGGTGTCATAACCTCCGGCACATACGGATATCGCCGGAAAGAAGATGGGGTTCTGGTCATCCCCTTGGCCGCCCTTGGTCCATAGACCAGCCGTGGCCCCGCAAGAGTTTACTGGGTGTTGGGTCTTGAGTTACGGAAGTGAAAATCCGAAACTGAAATACTTACCCTTGCTCTGGGTACCTAGGATCAACTTCTCTATGCATAATCTCCCTTCTTCTTTCATTTATCTCTTCCTGCCGTTTCTCATGCCGCTCTCCTTTCGCTCTTAGCTGCTGTTCGGTAGGATTACCTGTCACAGAGGCTACCAACCTCCTTAAATATTCTCCTAACCCTAATCTTGTGCCAGGATGCGCTAATCCCAAATCTTGATGGCTTCCGAAGTAAACCTTGCCACTTGCACTATTTGCTTCGCCTTGCCATCCGAACTTAGGCGATCCTCTCCGGTCAGCATTTGCTTGATCTCCCCCCCCCATCCGGAACGACCTGGTCGCTTCCCCGATTCCTCGAGTTCTCCACGAGTGCCCCCTTTTCATATCATGTTTAAGGATTAAATATTACAGGTAGCATAGCCCAGATTCCTTCAACCGCAAAGTGATTCAGCTGTTGATGAGCAACGGGCCCTATGGACAATGGCTCCCTATCGGAGTGGTTATAGCGCTTTGCGTGTCCAGCAGAACTCCTCACCTTCTCGATGTGTCAACGTCGGTGGTTTAGACCAAAGGGCCGCTGAGGGCGGCGAGGGGTTCGGGAAGCGGCACGCCGGAGCCGTCGCGCTTGCCGGTGGCGGCGGGTAGTCCGATGGGCACGCCGTTGGCGGCGCAGCCTTTGGCTGGCGCTGGGCCGGCCCAGGCCAGCACGAGTCGGTCTTCGTCTTTGCGGAATCGGTGGCATCGTACGCCGCCGGTGCCACGTCCTTTGGCGGGGTACTCCTGATACGGGGTTACTTTGATGGTGGCTGCCTCGGCGCCGGGGAGCGCGGCGGACAACCCAGCCACGGTGACCACGACCGCATCCCGTTCCGGCTCGACGCCGGTGAATGACACCACCTCGGCGTTGGCGGCAAGCCTGATGCCAGCCATGCCGCCGGCAGACCGCCCTTGCGGTCGGACACTAGCCGCAGGGAATCGCAGCAAGTTCGCGTCACTGGTCACAAAGACCAGATCTTCGTTCCCGGTGCGCAGTCGCACTGCGCCGACCACCCGGTCATCGGGTCGCAGCGCAATGACTTCCCACGAGTCTTTGTTGCTGGGATAGTCGGGCGTCACCCGCTTGACCACGCCCTGCGCCGTGCCCAGGGCTATCCCAGGCGAGTCCTCACTCAGCTCGGCCAGGCTGAGCACCTGTTCCCCCGGCGCTAACTCGAAGAACTCGACCAGCGGCGCCCCGCCGGCCAGGTTCGGCGCGGACGCGGTGGACGGCACGGCCGGCAGGTCCAGTACATCGAGCCGGATCATCCGGCCGGAGCTCGTCACCGCGCCCACGGCGCTCCGGGCGGTTGCCGGCACGGCGGAGACAATCACATCGTGGGCAGCCCGCGTCCCGCCGCTGCCGAACGGTTCCGCTTGGGTAGTCCGAGCCAACAGCCCGGTGGCAGACAGCAGCACCCAGCAGGGATCGTCCGACACTTCGAGCGGAATCGCGGTCGTGAGTTGGCCGGTGGTTTCCAGCAGCACAGTTCGCCGGGGTGTGCCGTGCTGCTGGGCTACTGCCGCCAGCTCGCCGCTCACCACATCACGCAACAGCGTGTCTGAGTCGAGGATCGTGGTCAGCTCGGTGATAGTGCGCCGCAACTCAGCCAGCTCCTCCCGAAGCTTGTCCACTTCCAGACTGGTCAGCCGGCGCAGCGGCATATCCAAGATGTGCTGGGCCTGGATCTCGGACAGGTCAAAGGCCGTGATCAGCCGCTGCTTGGCTTCGGCGGCATCCTGGCTGGACCGGAGAATCCGCACCACCTCGTCGATGGCGTCCAGCGCGGTGAGCAAGCCTGCCACGATGTGCGCCCGTTGCTTCGCCTTACCCCGCCGGAACAGACAACGCCGCCGTACCACGTCAACACGGTGATCGAGGTAAACCTGCAGTAGCTCTTTGAGCCCCAGGGTGAGGGGCTGACCATCGACCAACGCCACGTTGTTGATGCCGAATGCCTCCTCCATGGGGGTCAGCTTGTAGAGCTGTTCCAGGATCGCTTCAGCGTGGAAGCCATTCTTGACCTCGATCATCAGCCGCAGGCCATGCTGGCGGTCGGTGAGATCTTTGAGGTCCGCGATGCCGGTGAGCTTCTTGGCCGAGACCAGCTCCTTGATGCGGGTGATCACTTTTTCCGGGCCGATAGTATAGGGCAGTTCGGTGACGATGATGCCCTGGCGTCGAGCATTGATCTTCTCGATTCGCGCGGTAGCCCGGATGCGGAAGCTGCCACGGCCGCTCTCATACGCCTCGCGGATACCGTCCAAGCCCACGATCTTGCCGCCGGTGGGTAGGTCCGGACCGGGGATGAAGCGCATCAGGTCGTCAAGGGTGGCGTGTGGGTGGGTGATCAAGTGGCGTGCCGCGGCGATAGTCTCGCCCAGGTTATGCGGGGGCATGTTGGTGGCCATGCCCACAGCGATGCCGGCGGCGCCGTTCACGAGCAGGTTAGGAAAAGCCGCCGGGAGCACCAGGGGTTCGCGTTCTTGGCCGTCATAGTTGGCCGCCAAGTCCACTACGTCTTCGTCGATGGACTCCACCAGAAGCATGGCCGCAGGGGTGAGTCGGCATTCGGTGTAGCGCATGGCCGCGGCGGGGTCCTCATTGCCCAGCGAACCGAAGTTGCCGTGCCCGTCGATCAGCGGCAGCCGCATGGAGAACGGCTGAGCCATGCGCACCAGCGCGTCATAGATCGGGTCGTTGCCGTGCGGGTGCAGCTTACCCATAACTTCACCCACCACCCGGGCGCTTTTCACGTGCCCTTTATCGGGCCGCAGGTTCATCTCGCTCATCTGGTAGAGGATGCGCCGATGCACGGGTTTGAGCCCGTCTCGAGCGTCTGGAAGCGCTCGGGCATAGATCACCGAGTAGGCGTACTCCAAAAAGGAGCCGTTCATCTCTCCGGCGACGTCGATGTCGACAATGTTTTCGGTGATCTGTTCGGGCGGTGGGGGTGTCGCGGTACGGCGGGCCATGCGGAGACCATTCCTCAACTAGACGTGGTCAGGATAATTGTCGATTGAGGCCATTGTGCCGCGTCCAGATGACATTGGCTGGAGACACCACGGCGTTACTGATGCGTGATGTGCTCTGGCGCGAGAAATGTCCGCAGGGATGTTTCTGACGTCCGCGATATCGGCCGAGCCCCTACCTGGCGAACAACGCGGGCCGCCTCCCTATTGGTTGAAGGGTCCCTTGAACCAATAGGACTGGTTCAAGGGACCCTTCAACCAATAGGGAGCTTCGCTTAGCGTGGAGCTATGAGCCGTTTTCGGGATCGGGCGCAGGCGGGCCAGGAGCTTGCTCAACAACTACAGCATCTCGCTAACCGTCACGACGTCATCGTTCTCGGCCTAGCTCGGGGTGGCGTACCGGTGGCGGCTGAGGTAGTTGGAGCCTTGAAGGCGCCGTTGGATGTGTTTGTGGTGCGCAAGCTCGGGGTTCCTGGGCATGAGGAGCTTGCCGTGGGAGCGATCGCCGGTGGCGGGACCTGCGTCATCAATGAAAACGTACGCCACAATCTCGGACTTTCCGACGAGGCCATTGCTCGGGTGATCGCCGTGGAAAGGGCTGAGCTGCGACGACGCGAGACCAGCTACCGAGGAGAACGTTCCTTATCCGACCTGACTGGCCGTCTGGTTGTGTTGGTTGATGACGGCCTGGCCACCGGAGCTTCCATGCGCGCGGCAGTACTGGCTCTGCGAGCTCGTCAGCCCGGTTGTATCGTGGTAGCCGTGCCGGTGGCGCCCCGCCGGGTCTGCGATGAGGTGGCTGAGCTCGGTGTAGAGATGGTTTGTCTGGTGACCCCGGCATATTTTGGCGCGGTCGGCAGATTCTATGAGGACTTTGCCGCTACCACGGATGAAGAAGTGCGCATGCTGCTGGACACAAAGTGATCGACCGTCCCCAGCTTAGGATGCCACCGTTGGCAAATGGTGACAGGATAGAGACATGGCGAATATCGCGACCACAACCCGCGGACTCCGCGCGGCTATTGAACGCAGCGGTTACTATCCGGCTCTCGTCGCCGAAGGCGTCGAGTTCGCCGTAGGATCAGAGTCGATCAGCTCGTATCTCGTCCATCAAGACACCACCTTTGATCACGATGAGGTATTCCGGCACATCACGGTAATGGTGCTGACGCCGAGCCGACTGGTGGTGGGTCATACCGACGAGCACTCTCCGGATGAGTCTTCTGCCACACCGCACGCGACGACCACCACCCAGTCCATCCCACTGAATCGCATCACTTCGGTAGCGGTGACGCGAGTAGTGGCTAATCCAGCTGGACATACTCGGGGTGACACCCCGCGCGAGGTGGTGCTCACGATCGGCTGGGACACCCTCAAACGGGTCGATGTGGAGCCCGCCGCGTGTGGTGACCCGAATTGCGAGGCTGACCACGGGTACACCGGAACTATCACGGCGGGAGATCCGTTGCTCCGCGTTAGTGAGGCGGTCCATGGCGCGGAGGTTGTTGCTCAGACGTTGGCATTCGCCGCCGCGCTCTCCGAGGCCACAGCCCGCAAGTAGCCAAAGGCCATTTCTGTTGCGTTATCTGAATGTCAGCAGCAAGACGGCGGCGACGGCACAGCAGATCCCGAGCACACCGCCGAGGGTGAGCTTCTCGCCGAGGATGAGAGCGCCGAGGGTGACGGTCATCAGCACTGACGTGGCCGTGAACATCGGCATGGTGCGGGTGACGAATACCCGGGAGAGCACGTAGAGTTGCCCGAACGTGGCAAGAGTGCGCAAACCCAGATATCCGAGAAACCACCACGAGGTAAACGCCTGCGGGGTGAAACCTAAGGTTCGCAGCCGAGATCGTGCCAACAAATCCCCTGTGGTAAACAGCGCCTGGCATGCCACCACAACGATCAGCGGGTGCACCGTACTCCTCTTTGTACCTGTTAAAGGATCTGCCCTCAGGCGGGTTTGAGCCAGTCTTCGCTTGGCCTGTTTGCCGCGTCGGGATGACGTAGCCAGGCGTCTAAAGCGGCGATGAGGAGTCTGGGGTTGCGGCGGGAACGGGAGAAGGTGCGACTGCTAGTGAACAGAATTTCGGCTTCTCGCCACCCTGATTCCTCGGCGTGGGACAGAATACGGCGGAAGTCCTTGATGTTTTCGGTGACGATACGTCGAGAGTGTTCGGCTGCCCATTGGAACAGATCTTCGTCGGTCATAGCACGCAGTTCAGGGGTGTCCGCGACCGCGATCACGTCATGACCCGCTTCGCGGAGACTATGGGCGACTACTGGTGCGTGCATCTCATCAAGCACGAAGCGAACGGATGGATTTGCCATTTATGTCAGCAGCCGGCGTTCGGTTTCCCAGGCCGCCTCTGCCGCTCGGGACTCAGTGTCTGCTTGCTCGATTTCCGCGTCGATCTCCGCTGAGTTTTCCGCGTAGTAGCGCATGGCCGCGCGCACTTTCGCCTTCGGCAGGTGCAACACCTCTGAGGCGGCGTCAACAGCGGCTTTGCCGCGTTCGTCTACCTCCCGGAGGAACATAATGACTTCCCATACGTCTGGTCCATACGCGAGCGCTGCCCGCCGGCCGCTGGGCCCGTCCTTGAACACCACGCCAGGATGTTCAGCCATGCGTAGCCCCTCGTCGATGAGCCTTTGCGCCAGACCAGAAGCACTACTACCTGGAATAGCCTGCGCGCGACGGCGCAGCCGGACGAGAAGATCCGGAGCGAATCGAATCGATAACGGCATGCTCATGTAGCGCAGTATATCAGATGAGCTACCTCCGCGAGCGCCCTGAAGGCGCGGGTCGGCTGGGGGGCTTTGGCGAGTATCGCCAGCTGGACTCACTAGGCGTCGCTCCAGGTCGGTGAATGCGTTGATGACCCCTATCGCTTCGAACGCCCGATTACGCCGGCCAACTGTTATCTGTTTCAGCACACCAGCTTCGACCAGGCGCTGAACTGCCTCGTTGACAGCTTGTGGGGTGCGGTGAAGCAGCGTAGCTGCGCCTGACACGGTGATGAGTGGCTCGGCTGGCAGAATATCAAGTAATAACGCCGCTGCTGATCCGGCACGTATCTTTCCGCAGCGTGTTCTCCATTCACCGCGTAGTTCCCGGATCCGCTGTTCGAAAATGTCGGCGTCTGCGCAGGCTTGGACGCACGCGGCGGCGAATATCCCGAGCCACTGGTTGATCCCTGCTATTGCTGCTCGGCTATTAGACTCACCGACGTGATGGGTGGCGGTGAGCCCAGCGATGTAGTCATTCGACCGGGTCGCCAAAACGAGCGAAATCGGTGGCAGTAGCCGTGGTGCCAATCCCCGTTGGCGTAGCACGACGTGCACCAGGCCACGGCCAGTGCGGTCGTTGCCGTCAGCGAAGGGATGGATGATTTCGAACTGGGCATGGGCGATAGCGGCTTGGGTGACCGCAGAGAGTTGGTTGTCGTTGACGAATGCGCAGAGATCTTCAAGAAGCTTGGGAACCAGCTCGGGAGGGGGCGGGACGAATGCCGCCGAGCATGGGTTGTAGCTGCTCCCGCCGATCCAGTTTTGTTCAGTTCGAAGCTGTCCGGCGTATTTGGCTAGTCGATTTGACGCGAGTAGTCGTCGATGGATCTCGCACAGGAACTCAACGGTGACTGCTGAGGCTTCGGTCAGGGTCGAGACTGCCCAGGACATCGCGTCGATGTTCCCGAGTACTTCCTTGGCCGTCATATCATTGGTTTGCGTGCCGAGTCGTTGAGCAAGCTCAGCCTGGAGCAGCCACCGACCGCCGATCTCGAGGCCTTCGATGCGGGACGATGCCACAGACTCCGCGCGCAGCAACAGCCGAGCCAGCGCCTCGGTATCAGCTAGCACACCTGTCTGGGTATTTAACCGGCGGATGGCATCCTCGGCATCCGCGACATCAGCGACGACCTGACCGTCGAGTGTGAATCGAGTCCGCATCGACATCCCGGGCAAGCAGGTCGTCTATGCGATCACCGAGCAGCAACGCACTATCTCGGCTAACCGGCTCACCGGTAATGCCCCAATGTATGAGCTCACGCCAGACCAGATCACCGAAATCCGCTCCGTGCTACGACGAATGATCGATCTCTAGCTCTAAGGGGTCGCGCGGATAGAGGTATCCGTCGAAAGATTCTCAATGCCGCACAGTCTTTATAACGACGCACCCGGTGATGTAATGTTGGTGCTATGAATGCCAGGTCTGTCCCGATACGGGTGCCAATTCGGCGGCTCCAACAGCATGCTAGCCGGCTGATCAGTCAAGTTCAGGCAGGGGAGCGGATAGAGATTACGCGTAACGGTCGACTAGTTGCGGTGCTCACCCCACCAGATCCTGAGCAACAGGTCTTGCAGGAGCTAGCTGCTGCTGGGTTGGTCGACCTTGAGCAGGCAGCCTCTGCTCATGGTTTGGCGGACTGGGAACCACTGCCGGAGCGGCCGGACATCCCGTCGCTGTCCGAGGCTCTGCTGCGGATGCGCGCTGAGGACGATAGGTGATCTACCTAGATTCTTGCGCCTTGGTGAAGCTGCTGCTACCCGAGGCGGAGACTGGCGCACTGCGGGCTTTTCTTTCTGAACATCGCGCCAAGCAGCATTTCACCAGTGCTTTGGCGCTTACTGAGGTGCCTCGTGCGGCAATCCGCGTGGGTGCTGACGCCGCTGTGTTAGATGCTGCTGACCGGATGCTGACTGGGATCACCCGGATTCGCCTCACAGAGGATCTACTGCGTGAGGCTGGCCGCCACCCTGGACCCACGTTACGTAGTTTGGATGCGATCCATCTTGTGACCGCCAACCGCCTTAGGCGAGCTCTTGACGCCTTCATCACCTATGACCATCGACTCGCCAAAGCCGCTACGGCTGCGGACCTGCCCGTCTGCGTACCCGCCTGAGCCGGGCATCGAACTCGTACGCAGACGCACATACTGTTGGTGTTTTACTGTGGTCGACTTGACTATGCGTCAGCGCTGTTCAAGGAAACTATCCTGATGAGGAGGGCACGCATCCACTTCTAAGACTGCTAAGAGAGCTTCGTTTCGGTCTACAACGGGATGTTGCCGTGATGGCCGCGGACGGCTGCGGCGGCGGCGATGGCGCGGGCAATGGCGGTGCGGGTATGAGCTGGCTCGATGATCTCGTCCACGACTCCGATCTTGATGGCCCGATCCAGGCCACCGGCCAGCATTTCGTGCTCCGCGGCTAGTTCTTGTTCCACTTGGGGACGTAGTTCATCGGGCACTTCAGCCAGTCGCCGGCGATGCAGGATGCGGACGGCGGCCACCCCCCCCATGACCGCGACCTCCGCGGTGGGCCAGGCAAAGACCCGGGTGGCGCCCAGGGAGCGGGAGTTCATCGCGATGTAGGCGCCGCCGTAAGCCTTGCGAGTCACCAGGGTGACCCGGGGCACTGTGGCTTCGGCGAATGCGTGCAGCAATTTAGCGCCCCGACGCACCACCCCGTCCCATTCCTGACCAACCCCTGGCAGATAACCGGGAACGTCTACGACTACCACGAGAGGAACTCCGAGCGCGTCGCACATCCTGACGAACCGGGCCGCTTTCTCCGCGGAAGCCGAGTCCAGGCAGCCGCCTAAGCGCAGTGGATTGTTCGCGATGACGCCGACGGTCCGGCCGCCCAGCCGGCCCAGGGTGGTCACGATGTTCGGCGCCCACTTGGCATGCAATTCCAATCCGGGTTCATCAAGCAGCTCGTTGACGAGTGGGGAAATGTTGTAGGCCCGTTTGGTCTCGGCGGGCAGCAGGTCACCCAGGTCGCGGTCGGCCACGGTGGACTGAACGAGGCGCCCCTGCGCGCCCAACAAGGCGGCGATCCGGCGAGCCTCGTCGTAGGCGGCCTGCTCATCCTCGGTAGTAATATGCACCACGCCGCTGCGTCGCCCATGGGGCTCCGGCCCACCAAGGCGTCGCGCGTCCACGTCCTCACCGGTGACGGAACGCACCACATCCGGCCCGGTCACGAAAACTCGTCCGTCCGGACCGAGGATCACCACGTCAGTCAAGGCCGGTCCATAGGCCGCGCCACCGGCGGCTGGGCCGAGTACCACCGAAATCTGGGGAATCTTGCCGGAAGCCCGGGTCATGGCGGCGAACACTCGCCCTACCCCGTGTAGGCTGAGCACGCCTTCGCCCAATCGAGCACCACCGGAATGCCACAGACCGATGATGGGGCATCCCTCGGTCAGCGCCCGCTCGTACGCGGTCACGATGACCTGACAGCCCGCGTCGCCCATGGCCCCACCCTGGACCGCGGCATCCGAGGCGAAGGCCACTACCGGGCTTCCGTCGACAGCACCGATAGCGGCCAGCATGCCGGAGCCGTCTTCGGATGTCAGCATGCTGGCGGTGGCAGGATCGAGCAGTCGACCAAGCCGCCACTGGGGGTCGCGTGGGTTGGCCGGCTTGCTGGACGGGGCAGCGGGTGGGGTCTGCGTTGTGCTCACGGATACTCCGGATGGCTACGAGATGGGGGTGGCTACGAGGCAAAATTACTCGAAACGTTGGAAAGCCAACGCGATGTTGTGCCCTCCGAAACCGAATGAGTTGGACAGGGCAGCGATTCGGCCCGCTGGGAGCGGGCGGGGGGTGTCGCGGACGATGTCCAGCTGGATCTCGTCGTCGAGGTCGGTCACGTTGATCGTGGGCGGGGCCATACGTTTCGTCAGCGCCAGAATGGTGAAAATGGCCTCAACCGCCCCGGCGCCACCGAGCAAGTGGCCCGTCATGGACTTGGTGCCGGACACCGCAACCTTGTCGGTAGCCGTGCCGAAGGTGGCCTGGATGGCCTTGGCCTCGGCCATATCCCCTTGGGGAGTGGAGGTGGCGTGTGCGTTGATATGGACGATCTGGGTAGGGTCTAGCTCAGCGTCGCCCAAGGCCAGGCGCATGGCACGGCCCGCGCCGAGTCCCCCCGGTTCGGGCTGGACGATGTGATGACCGTCCGCGGACATTCCCACGCCCGCGGCTTCGCAGTACACCCGAGCCTCGCGCCGCGCCGCATGCTCAGCGGATTCCAGCACCACGATGCCGGCGCCCTCACCGAGCACGAAGCCATCGCGCCCCTTGTCGTACGGGCGCGAGGCCCGCGCTGGCTCGTCATGACGCCGGGACAGCGCCATCATGGCGGCGAATCCCGCTAACGGCAGTGGGTGGATCGCTGCTTCCACACCACCGGCAACCACCACATCCGCCCGTCCCGATCGGATCATGTCCACACCCCAGCTGATCCCCTCAGCGCCGGAGGCGCATGCGCTCACCGGCGTGTGCACGCCGGCACGAGCTTTGACCTCCAGTCCTACCACGGCAGCGGGGCCATTGGGCATCAGCATGGGCACGGTATGAGGAGAAACCCGTCGAGCGCCGTTTTCTCTCAGAGTGTCATAAGCCGACAGCAAGGTGAGCACACCGCCCATGCCGGATGCCACCACCACGCCCAGGCGCTCCGGATCCACCTGGGGGGCGCCAGCATCCCGCCACGCTTCCCGGGCGGCGAGGAGAGCAAGCTGCTGACCTCGGTCGAGCTTACGCGCTTCCACCCGGTCGAGGACGTCAGCGGGGTCGACCGCTGCCGGCGCGGCGATGCGCACCGGCAGCGATTCCGCCCACGGCTTGGTCAACAACTGGACCCCAGACCGACCGGTGAGCAGTCCGGACCAGGTCGCTGGCGCATCGCCGCCGAGCGGAGTGCTGGCACCCAGACCCGTCACCACGACGGAACGCCGAGGAGCGGACGCCTCAGAGCTCATGCCTTGCCACCTGCCTGAATAATGTAGTTCACCGCGTCCGCTACGGTCTTGAGATTGGCCACCTCGTCGTCCGGGATTTTCACACCGAAACGCTCTTCCGCGGCGACCACGACCTCGACCATGGACAGTGAGTCGAGATCCAAATCGTCGATGAAGGATTTATTCAGTTGGACTTCACTAGCGGGGGTGCCAGCGACGTCGTTGACGATTTCGGCGAGTCCGGCGCGGATTTCTTCCTGGTTGGCTGACATTCTGGGACGTTCTCCTTACGTAGTGAGGTTACTCATGGTGATACGCGCTTTTGTTCCGCGCTTAGGGCAGCGTAACGACTTGCGCGGCATATACCAGTCCGGCGCCAAAACCGATAAGCAACGCCAGCCCTCCGCTGCGCACCTCACCGGTGGTGAGCATGCGTTCGGCGGCCAGCGGAATGGAAGCCGCGGAGGTGTTGCCGGTTTCCGAGATATCCCGAGCCACCTGGACGTGGTCAGGGAGATCGAGGGCTCGGATCATGGCGTCGGTGATGCGCATATTGGCTTGGTGCGGAATGAACGCGTCAAGATCCTCGGCACGCACCCCGGCCTGTGTCAAAGCCCGCTGAGCGACCGTCGCCATCTCGTACGACGCCCACCGAAAAACTTGCTGACCGGCCATGCGTAGCACCGGCCAGTCGTGGCTCGGGTTGTTCCGCATCGCGCTCCACGGCACGGTTTGTTCCACCGCGTCCAGCCTGGCGCCGTCGGCGCCCCACACCACCGGGCCGATACCCGGCGTCTCGGCGGGTCCCACCACGGCCGCGCCCGCTCCGTCGCCGAATAAGAACGCGGTGGAGCGATCATGGCGATCGGTAAGGTCGGATAGCCGCTCGACGCCAATCACCACGACGTAGCGGGCGCTGCCACCCCGAATCATGTCGCTGGCCAGGGCCAGTCCATAGCAGAAACCAGCACAGGCCGCCGAGACATCGAAGGCCGCGGCGTTTCGGGCGCCCAGCCGATGGGCGATGCCCGGCGCGGCCGCGGGAGTCTGCCGGAGATGCGTCACCGTCGCTACCAGCACACACCCGATCTGCTCCGGTTCCACCCCGGCGTTGGCGAGCGCTTTGCCCGCGGCGGCTACTGCCATCTCGGGAATAGTTTCCTCCGGGCCGGCGTACCGCCGTTGTTCGATTCCAGAGCGGATGCGGATCCATTCGTCACTGGAATCGATGGCGCGGCAAATCTCAGCGTTGTCAACGACTCGGGTCGGGCGGTAGCCGCCGACTCCGTAGATGCGGGTGTGCGGCGCGCCTACCGCCGGAATTATCGCGGGACGATTCGTCATTCGGGCACCCCCTCAGGGTGGAGCCGGACCAGCGGTTGGCCGGGGGTGACAGGATCCCCGTCTGCCACCAGCCATTCCACCACGACGCCTCCGTAGGGCGCGCTGACAGCCTGGTTCTCCCGCCGGGAGACTACGCTACCCACCGGGGCGCCTGGGGCCAGGGTGCTGCCGAGGGAAACATTCCTGATCTGGAATGTGCCGGCGGAGGGAGCGACGAGTAGCCGCCAGGTGGGGGAGTCGTCTATCGGGCTGGCTGAACCGTGTTTGTCCACCAGGGCCCGTGCCGCGGCTAGGTCCTCTGGGGTGCGCAAGGCCAGCGTCTCCACGTCCGGCAAGGCCCGACGGATCAGCCCGGTGAGTGTTCCAGCGGGGGGCATTTCAATGACAGCGGTAGCGCCTAAATCCTTCATGGTGGTCATGCACAAATCCCAGCGTACCGGGTTGCTCACCTGGTGGATGATGCGATCGAGCATCTCTCGCCCGTGGTGCACGACAGTGCCGTCGGCGTTGGAAATGAGCCGGGTACGGGGGTCCCGCACGGTGATCGATGTGGCTAACCTGGCTAGGGTCCGCACGGCGGGTGTCATATGCGAGGTGTGGAAAGCGCCAGCAACAGAGAGCGGACGCAGTCGAGCACCCTCAGGCGGATCCGCGGCCAGCTTTTCCAGCTGGGCCAGTGTGCCCGCGGCAACAATCTGTCCAGCGCCATTGTGGTTTGCCGCGACCAACCCGTATTCGTCGAGTTTCGTCACTACCGCCTTGGGATCTCCCCCCAGTACGGCTGTCATACCGGTGGGCGCCACCGCCGCGGCAGCGGCCATAGCCCGGCCCCGCTCCCGGGCGAACACCAGCGCGGCCTCGGCGTTGAGAACACCCGCGCCAGCAGCCGCGGCGAGTTCACCGACGCTGTGTCCAGCTCCCGCGCCGACAACATTGAACGCGTCCGCGGGATGCGGAAACAAGGCCAACGCCGCGGCTAAGCTAGCGGCGACCAACAGCGGCTGCGCGATGGCAGTATCGCGCAGCGTGTCGGCATTGGCTGTGGTTCCGTAAGAGATCAAGTCCAGTTCAGTGACTGCGGACCACCAGTGCAGCCGGTCAGCCACGCCGGGCACGTCGAGCCATGGTGCGAGAAATCCAGGTGTCTGGGCGCCCTGGCCGGGCGCGAGGAGTACTAACACGCTTCCACCCTCTCGCGTCGTTACGAAGTGACTCTGCTACAGAGCTCACCAAGTTCTCGATGATTTCTTGTCAGATTTCTACAACATACCGTGGTGATCGGCTAGCCGGCCGAAAGCCAATGCTAGCCGTATGGCAAACGCGGCACGGGCATCGGAAACCGGATATCCAGTGATGTCGGCAACACGTCGTAGCCGGTAGCGAACGGTATTGGGGTGCACATAGAGCATGCGGGCGGCCGCTTCCAATGAAACAGCCTGTTCCAGATAGATTGCGATAGTCTCCACAAAGACGATCCCGGCTTTGTGGAGCGGTCGGTAGATATCCTCAATGAGCTTCTGCCGCGCCACGTCATCTCCGGCTAAGGCTCGTTCCGGCAGCAGATCGTCGGCGAGCACGGGGCGTGGCGCATCCGGCCAGGCTGCGCAGGCGCGTAAACCGGTGACGGCGGCGTAGGCGGAGTCGGCGGCGCACAGCAGCTCCGGGACAGCCGGACCCACCACCACCGGTCCGGGACCGAACTGGCCGCGCAGCATCGTGGTTGATCGCAACGGGTCCTGGGCGCCTCCCAGGATCGCGACGAGTCGGTCTCCGTGTACTCCGGTGAGTACGGTGAGGCCAGCGTGACGACCAGCCCGGCGCAGGCCGTCGATAACGGTCTGCGGATCGGCGGCTGGAGCAGTGCCGGCGACGACAACCACTGACGTGGGGGAGTTCCAGCCGAGTGCCGCGGCGCGGGAGCGCACCGCCTCGTCAGCTTCACCCCGCAATAACGCGTCCACCACCAAAGCTTCGAGCCGGGCGTCCCAAGCGCCTCGAGCTTCAGCTGCTTGGGCATACACTCCAGCGGCGGCGAACGCGACCTCCCGCGAGTAGCGCATGATAGCTTCCCGCAGCACTGCTTTGTCGTCGCTGGCAGCTAGCTCGTCAATGCGCTCCTCGACCACTTCGATCGTGGTGCGGACCAACTGGACGGTCTGCGGCAAGGTGATAGCGCGGGCCAATTCCCGAGGCGCGGCGCCGAATACGTCGGCGCTAATGGCCGGCGCCGCTTCAGGGTGACGGAACCAGTCGGTAAACGCGGCGATACCTGCCTGAGCCACCAAGCCCACCCAGGAACGGTGCTCTGCTGACATCGCCCCATACCAGGGCAGTGTTGCTTCCATCCGGGCGATGGCGGCGCTCACTAGCGTCGCGGTAGCCCGTTCCAGGCGACGGATGGTGGCATGCCGAGGCATGATTAGTAGCCTGCCGTAGTCAGGGGCCTCGCGTATAGAGGCCCGTATGCGATTATTGCTAGCTTTCTCAGGACATGGTGATACGGGAGACGATATGGCATACCAGACAACGCCAGTTCCCTCCACACGGGTCATCACGCTTCCCAACCTGCTCACTCTGCTCCGGTTGGGAAGCGCGCCGGTGGTTTTGTGGCTGATCGTGGCGCCGGTATGGGGCGGGCCGTGGCGGGACGAATGGGCGCTGGGAGTGTTAGCCGCGAGCGGATTTACTGACTATCTCGACGGCAGGCTGGCTCGGCGCTGGAATCAGATCAGCCGGCTAGGGCAGCTGCTCGATCCGGCGGTAGACCGACTGTATATCCTCGCCATCTTGGCAGGGCTGTCGATTCGGGAAATTATCCCGGTCTGGCTGGCAGGCGGCATCGTCAGCCGTGACGTCTTCCTGATGTTGTTACTGCCGTTGCTGCGGCGGCATGGATATGGCCCGTGGCCGGTTCACTTCCTCGGCAAGGTCGCCACCTTCACCCTGCTGTGCGCTTTTCCCCTCCTTTTGCTGGGCAGCGCGACCGGACGGCTGGCTCAACTTGCCGCCATCTTTGGGTGGGCTTTTGCGATATGGGGCGTCGCACTGTATTGGTGGGCGGGGGTTCGGTACGCACGCCAGGCGTGGCAGCTGATTCAAGCACGCGGCGTGGTGACATGAGAGTCCGTGTGGCCAGCCCAGGGGACATGACACGATAACCGTCATGGAAGAGCAACCACGGTGGTCCGACAGCCAGCAGACACGGCTACCACGTCCGGATTCGGCTATGGCATTGCTGACCAACCTTGCCACGCGCACGCTCATTTCCGACTACGCCGCCGCGCGGGACGGCAGATCTCCTCGACCGCGTCATCGTATGCTGGCTGCTGGTTGTTTGGCGTTGATAGGTGCTCTGTTGGTTACCGCTTTCGTCCAAGTGCGCGACCGAGCGCCGGCGATAGCGCGAGAGCGCAACCAGCTCATCGAACGTATCCGCAAGGGCACAGACGCAGCGGATCAGCAGCAACAACGCCTCGAGGAGCTGCGCCGGGCGGTCAGCGTCGCGCGACAGGAGGCGTTAGCCACGACGTCCGCGGGCAGCGGAATTTCTTCCCGATTGGCCTCCTCTGAGCTAGCCGCGGGCGTCGTGGCGGTCAGCGGTCCTGGTATTCGGATTGTGGTTGACGACGCGCCGAGTGCGCGAGATCCGGTCTCGGGGGAGGACGCCGAGGATGGTCAACCCGAGTTGTCCCGGGTGCTCGACAGCGATCTGCAGTGGCTCGTCAATGGGCTGTGGACGGCGGAAGCCGAGGCTATTAGCATCAACGATCAGCGGTTGACTTCGTTGTCCGCCATCCGTTCGGCTGGTCGCGCGATCCTGGTGGACTACCGGCCGTTGGCTCGCCCTTATATCATCGAGGCGATCGGAGATCCTGCCAGCTTGGACGTGCGATTCACTGACGGCCCGGGGGGACGTCACTTCCGTACCCTGCAGGTGAACTACGGCATTCGGTTCGACGTGTCCAGTCATCGCCGGTTACGGTTGCCCAGCGCGTCCGGAGTTCAGCTGCGGCTGTCTTCAGCGGCAGGGGAGGACGCTGCGGGCGCCTCGAAAGCGAAACCAGCGAAAGGAGCGTCATGATTCCGGCGGCCGGGCTACTCATCGGCATTGTGCTCGGTTTTATCATCCCACCAGTGGTGCCGGACTGGCTCCAGCCATATTTTCCGATCGCCGTGGTCGCTGCTCTGGATGCGGTCTTTGGCGGCTTCCGGGCGTTTCTCGACGGGAATTTTCACGACCGGGTTTTCGTGGTGTCATTTCTCACCAATGTCTTAGTGGCGGCCCTTATCGTGTTCCTCGGTGATCAGCTGGGGGTAGGCCCGCAGCTGTCTACCGGTGTGGTGGTGGTGTTGGGCATCCGGATCTTCTCCAATGTCGCTGCCATTCGTCGGCACGTCTTCGGCGCATGAGTACGCCTCCTACCGACCCTGCCTCGGATCCGGTTTCCGCGGAACCGGCGGATTCCCGCGTCATGACCGGTCGGCAGCGCCTGGCGGCTGCCCTATGGCCTCCTCGGTTGACTGCTAGCCACGTGCTGGTGGCCGCGTTATTGGCTCTGCTTGGCGCGGCAGTAACTTTTCAGGCTCGGTTCCATGGCAGTGACACCCAGCTATCGGGCGCGCGACAGTCTGACCTGGTGCGGATTCTCGACGATGTCGCGGATCGTTCTGATCGGCTGAGCGAAGAGTCGCAACGGCTCGAAATCAATCTAGAACGGCTGCGCGGCGGCGCTAACCGTGAGGCGGCCGCGCTCGAGCAGTCTGAGGCGCGAGCTCAGGCACTGGGCATTCTCACCGGCAGTGTGGCTGCGCAAGGGCCTGGCATTGAACTGACGATCAATGATCCCGCCCGTCAGGTCGATGCCACGAACCTGCTTGACGCCTTGCAAGAACTTCGGGACGCGGGCGCGGAGGCAGTCCAGATCAACTCGGTCCGGGTGGTGGCGGACACGTTTTTTGTGGATGCTGGCCCTGGTCGGGTTCGGGTGGGAGACGTTGAGCTGCCGGCCCCGTATATCTTTCTGGTGGTCGGCGATCCCCGAACGTTGCAATCTGCCCTGAGCATTCCTGGCGGGGTGATCGAGGTCCTGCGAGGCAAGGATGCCCAGGCCACCATCAGCCAGCGTCAGCGCGTGACGATCACTGCTGTGGATTCGCCCGACCCGCCTCGCTATACTCGTCCGACCGACTAGGAGGCCGGGCGCTCGGGGATGTGGTTTTTTATCACCTTGCCCGAGGTGTCCTCGTCAGTTCCGGCGGGGAGCCCCTGTCCTTATTAGCTGGCTATCAAGGATACTACACTGAGCTCTCACAGGCACGTTTCCGACATGACCGCGGGTGCGCCCGCACGGGAGGCTAGATCTATGCCGTTCTGTTCTCAGTGCGGGCACGAGAATCCCGATGAAGGCCGGTTTTGCGTGGGGTGTGGGGCGCTCCTGCTCCAGCCCGAGTCATTAGGGTCGGGCGATGTCACCTCCACCATCTCGATCTCCGGGCCGGAGGTTGTAGAGGAAGAACGCGACGTTCTCTCCCCGGTCGAAGCGGCGGCCGTGGATGCGTTGCCGTCCGGATCGGCATTGCTCGTGGTCAAACGCGGTCCCAGCTCAGGCAGCCGGTTTCTCCTCGATACGGATGTGACTACGGCCGGCCGGCATCCGGACAGTGATATCTTCCTCGACGATGTGACGGTTTCGCGACGGCACGCGGAATTCCGCCGACAGGGAAATGTCTTTGTGGTTCGGGATGTGGGTAGTCTCAATGGGACCTACGTCAATCGGGAACGTGCCGAGGAAACCGTGCTCAACGTGGGTGATGAGGTGCAGATCGGCAAGTACCGGCTGGCCTTCTTGCCCAGTCCTCAGTAAGAGCCTCGGCGGTGTTATTACCCGTCGCGCTAAGTCTCTCCGGGATCGCTCGCGACGAGGTAGCCTAACAGTGTGAACGAGCTTGACGTCGTCGGTGTCCGGGTTCAGATTCCCGATAGTCAATCGATCGTACTGCTCCGCGAAGTGGGAGGCGATCGCTATCTGCCCATTTGGGTCGGGGCCACCGAAGCCACCGCTATCGCTCATGCCCAGCTGGGCATGGTTCACCCTCGCCCATGGACTCATGAGTTGATCCAGGAGTTGCTGAAGACGTTCGAGCGAGCGCTTCGGCAGGTGCGCATTACCGAAGTGCGCGACGGGGTCTTCTACTCAGAGCTTGTGTTCGACAACGACGTTCAGATCAGCTCTCGGCCGTCAGACGCTATCGCGCTCGCGCTGCGCGTTGGCGCCTCGATCTATGCCACGGATGTCGTCTTAGACGAAGGTGGCATTGTGGTCACCGACGAGCGGGACGACGAGGTGGAGAAGTTTCGGGAGTTCTTGGACACGGTTTCTCCCGACGACTTCGGCCATAGTTAGAACATTCGGCGTGGCGCGCGGCTCGGTCGTTGACGCCAGCGGACCCGGTGCTTACCGTCGAAAATGAACGTCTCGACCGCGACGAAATCGTTTCTGTCCACACGAGGAGTTCTGAGAACTCGACTAGACGGAGGTGGGCGTGAGGAGCAGCACCGGTAACATCTCTCCCCCAGGGAATACTTCGCCCAGTGCTCCCGTCCACGTGGCGGGACAGCAGGAGATGTTTGTTCCCAGCGAAAGCCCAGCATCGTCCGATCGCGTGGGATACCGGGGGCCGGTTGCCTGCGCCGCCGCGGGTATCACCTACCGGCAGCTCGATTATTGGGCTCGCACCGGCTTGGTCGAACCGAGTATTCGCACCGCGCATGGATCGGGCACGCAACGGCTGTACAGCTTTCCAGATATTGTGGTCCTCAAGATCGTCAAGCGGCTGCTGAATACCGGGATATCGCTGCAGAACATCCGCGCCGCAGTAGGTTATCTGCGAGAGCGTGGCTCAGAGGACCTGGCCCGTCTCACCATCATCAGTGATGGCGCTAGCGTGTATGAGTGCGCCTGTCCGGATGACATCATCGATTTGGTCCAGGGTGGCCAGGGAGTCTTTGGCATCGCGGTCGACCGGGTATGGCAGGAGGTTGAGTGTTCTTTGTCCCAGTTTCCCGGCGAAAATCCTGATGTGGACGAGGCACTTCCCGAATACTTTGGCGACGAGCTGGCCAGACGCCGTCGCGGCCGCGCCGTGTGAAGCTGTTCCGTAACCTCAGCTCATACTATGTCTTGATAGCTTCCCTCAACGTAATTACTATGTAAATAGTATGGACGCTGTCATCAGGTCAAAGTTGATTGATATCGGAAATTCGCGCGGGGTGCGTATTCCGAAAACTTTGCTGAAGCAAGCTCGCCTAAGCGAAGAGGTTGAGCTTCGCGCTGAGCCGAATTGCATTATTGTCCGTTCGGCTGAGTCACCTCGCCAGGTTTGGTCAGAAGCCTTTGCGGCAATGGCAGCGTGTGGAGACGACCGCTTGCTCGATGATGTGCAGCTTCCGACCATCTGGGATGAAACAGAGTGGCAGTGGGAGTAGTACAGCACCGGTTGCTGGAACAGGCTACATTGTTGTTCGCGCGGTGGTGCGTCAGCGTCCGAAACGTCTTTCGTTGAGGAGTTCTCGGACGGCGCTTGCGCCCTTGCGTAACCTGGGCAGGTCTTGTGACAGTTGCGCGGGTGAAAGGTGTCTCTGGGCAACGTGAAGTATGCCTGCTCGCTGGAGCCGCGTCAGCCGGTCGTCAGCATTATTCCTTGACATCGTGGCAGTATATTCCGAAGTTACTGTCTTCTCAGGCGGCGCGGGAGCTGAGGAGTTGGTCGGTGGGCCGGTGTGGCGCGATGATGCGACCGTCCGGCAGCAGCTCACCGGTATCCTCGAACAACACCACGCCATTGCAGAGCAGGCTCCACCCCTGCTCGGGGTGACACGCGACGGTGTGCGCGGCTTCTCGATCCCGGGCGTCCGCGGAGGGACACTGCGGTGTGTGATTACACATGGGAATTCACCTGGCTTCTAGGCATTCCGCCACAAAGGGATTAGTGAGAGTCGATTGTGGTGGTCCACGAGATATGACTGTTACGTCCGGCAAAAGGTTGCATGCTCAGGCGCCCCCGATTGATCAGACTGACAATGCCATCTGCAGCATCGGCAGTGTGGTGGGATAAGCGGACTCTCCAAACGGTTCCAGGGTGATTGCCAGCCTATCCGCGTCTCCCAGGTCAATCAGGCGTAGCTTCATCTCCTGGCCAATTCCGGGGCTCAGTATTCCCGCTGACCGCACGTTGTCCCCGTGTATCAACCAGAGCTTGTAGTGCTGGCCTTTCTCCGGCTGTGGCAGCCCTTCTGCTAGGAAAGCCATTCTGCCCTGGGAGCGGGAGAGCACCGCGGCGCCAGTCCCAGCCGTGGTGGCGTTGGCTTTGACCATCTGAGCGTCTGAAGCTGTCAGCACGGCTGCTATTTCCCCGTTTGTTTGTTGCATGAGAGCCATGCGTCCCTGGAGCTGGACGGTAACCATTGCTAGACTCACTGTGACCACGGTCAAGGATGCTGCCGCTCCTAGGGTGAGCCGGGTCAGCCACGCTCGACTGTTCGGTCTACGTAGAGGTATCAGCGATCTGGCCACGGCTGGGGGCAGTTGACGGACAGTAGCCACTTTAGCGAGCACCTGCTCTCGGAACCCCTGGGGAGGCCGAATAGCCGTGGCTTGGGCTAGCCGAGCGGCAGTCTCCCGGAGTTCGACCGTCTCCTGGGCACACGCGGAACAGGCCGTCAGATGACGCTCGAAATTCCTGAGCTCACCCGCTGACAGCGCGTTCGCGGCATAGGGACCAGTCAGCGTGTGGATATCCGCGTGGATCTGTCCGTGTTCACTCATCGTGTCACCCCCAGACAATCTCGCAGTCGGATCAAGCCATCCCGCAGCCGAGTCTTGACCGTGCCCAAGGGTAGGGAGAGTAACTCCGCTACCTCCCGGTAGGAGTAGCCTCCGTAATACGCTAAGGTCACAGATTCTCGTTGTATCTCCGTCAGCGATCCCAGGCAGCGGCGTACCTGCTCGGCTTCCAAGCTGGTCTCTACCTGTTCCGCTACCTCGTCGTATTCGCGGTTCACCGCCTGCCGCCCAGCTCGGACTTCCCGGTCAGAAGCGGATTGGGCTGAGCGAACCCGATCCACGGCTCGGCGATGAGCTATGGTCAATACCCAGGTCATTGCGCTGCCTCGGACGGCTTCGAAACGGGACGCGGTGCGCCACAGCTCGACCAGAACTTCTTGCGCTACTTCTTCCGATTGAGCGGGGTCGCGCAGCACCCGTTGGATGATCCCCAGCACGGGCGCGGCTACTCGTTCATACATATCTTCAAAAGCGGAGATCTCACCCTTGGCCACTAAGGGAAGCAGTTCTTCCAGCTGAATAGGGTCATCGGGCTGAGCCGGAAAATTCCATGACGACATATTCCATCTCGAGTATTTGCCTGCCCTGCTGTCTTTTCCCATTCCTCTGCTCGCTCATCTGGAGAAACGTGAGGTATGCCGTCAGCTCGACGCCTGAAGGAGATTTCCATCAGCGCTTCTGGGACTACGTTTTCTCACCCATTGCCTCTGTCCACGAGTTCTGCCGGCCATGCCGGTTTTCCTATGGCATCACTAGTTCGCCGCTGGAAACTCCAGGGATTGGTGCGTGCGAAACAGCGAGATCTCTGAGGAGGCTATGGTGGTTGCTAGATCATGAGTCAACGACATGGCGAGCCTCGGGATTGAGGACATCCCAGCTGATGAGTTCTTCAGTGAGCAGGCTCGGTGACTGATCGTAGATCACGGCCAAGGTACGGAGGTCGTCCTGACGAATAGACAAAACCTTACCGTTGTAGTCGCCTCGTTGGCTTTGGATGGTTGCGGTGTAGCGCATGAGCGGGCCAGCCTTTTCGGTAGGCACTTGCTGGAGCCGCTCGAGGTCAATGACCAGCCGTGGCGGCGGATCAGCAGCCCCGCTGGGAGGACTGCCGGGCAGCAGTTCGGCTACTGGGATGCCATAGAAATCAGCTAATTCGGCCAGACGCTGCACTGTCACCGCGCGGTCACCACGTTCATAGGAGCCGACAACAACAGCCTTCCAGCGTCCTTGGGACTTCCCTTGCACACCGTGCAAAGACAATCCCTGCTGGGTGCGAATTGCTCGTAGGCGGGCGCCGAGAGCTTTGGCATACTCACTAGCCATGATGTGTCCTAGGTAGATTACGTTGTGTAGCTTTTTTTTTGAGGATAATAACAATAAGCTACCGAGTGTTCGGAGCTATTTCCAATTCACGAGAAAATTTGTTGTGATTACGTACCGTAATGCTACGTAGAGTAATTTCTCGGCGTCAAGCGGGGGTGGGCACTGTCACCCAACTGGCCGGCAGATAGGCAAAAGCGTTCGCCAGTAGACACGAGATGGCCAGCGTGCTACAGACGGACGATGCTGATAAACTGCCGGCAGTATGGCGTCCTTTAAGGCCCGTCCGGTGAGGCGGGAAAGGAGGTCAGGCGATATATGCCTGCCATTTCTTCGTGTGCTCCTTCCGAACATGCATCCGTTCCAGCCCGCGTGGTGCTCGAAGCGCGTGATATCGCCCGGGCCTTAGCGCGGATTGCTCACGAGATTTTAGAGCGCACCCAAGGCGCTCCTGACTTGACACTGTTGGGAATTCCCACTCGCGGCGTTGCGCTCGCCCACCGACTGGCCGAGCGCATCGCCGAGTTCGAGGGGGTAACCGTCCCAGCCGGCTCGCTGGATGTCACCATGTACCGGGATGATTTGCGGATCCGCCCAGCGCGCGCTCTCGCCGCTACCGACATCCCTGCCGCTGGGGTCGACGGCAAGCTGGTGGTGCTCGTGGATGACGTGCTCTTTTCGGGACGCACCGCGCGCGCTGCGCTCGATGCCGTGACCGACCTGGGTCGCCCCCGCGCGGTTCAGCTCGCGGTGCTGGTGGACCGGGGACATCGTGAGCTTCCCATCAGGGCGGACTACGTGGGGAAGAACATTCCCACCTCGCCGCGAGACACGGTGCGAGTTTTGCTAGCCGAGCACGACGGACAGGACGCGGTGATGCTATGAGCGGCCCGTTAATTCACAGCACCCAGCAAACTGACGACGCTGGGGCGCCTGCCGGCTTGGCGGGGCGACACTTGCTGTCTGCTGGTGATCTGAGCCGGGCGGACGCCGTGCTCATTCTGGATACTGCCGAGGAGCTAGCTCGGCTGGCGGATCAGCCGATTAAAAAGCTGCCTACGTTACGCGGACGCGTTGTGGTCAATCTCTTCTATGAGGATTCCACCCGGACCCGCGCCTCGTTCGAAATCGCGGCGAAAAAGCTTTCCGCCGATGTCATCAACGTCACGGCCAAGAGCTCCAGCGTGTCCAAGGGGGAAAGCCTGAAGGACACCGCGCTCACTCTAGAAGCTATGGGAACTGACGCCGTGGTGGTGCGTCATCCCGCGAGCGGCGCGGCGCACCGGCTGGCGCATGCCGGCTGGATTTCCAGCAGTGTGATCAACGCCGGGGACCGTGCCCACGAGCATCCCACCCAGGCTCTACTGGACGCGTTCACCATGCGTCGTCGACTCGGGAACCTGGATGGTCGCCGGGTGACCATCGTGGGTGATATTCTGCACAGCCGGGTGGCTCGCTCCAACATTCTGCTGCTGCACACCCTGGGCGCCGAAGTGACCGTGGTAGCCCCACCCACTCTGCTGCCGGCAGGAATTTCTTCCTGGTCCTGCGCGGTGTCCTACGACCTCGACGCGGTGCTGCCGAAAAGTGATGTGATCTATACCACTCGACCTAAGCAGGAGTGGCAGGCTGCCGCGTACTTTCCCACTCTTCGCGAGTACAGCCGATATTACTGCCTGGACATCCGGCGGGCCGAGCTGCTGCCGCCGCATGCCATTGTCATGGACTGCGGCCCCATGAACCGAGGTGTGCAGATCGCGGCCGAGGTAGCTGATGGTCCCCGCTCGGTCATCGTGGCACAAGTCAGCAACGGGGTGAGTATCCGGATGGCCGTGTTATACCTGCTGCTGGGTGGTTCGCAACCCGCTTTTAGCGCAACGGAGGAGGCTGCTCGGTGACGACATACCTGATCAAGGGCGCCAAGGTTCTCGGTGGTGAGCCAGCTGATCTGCTGCTGCGGAATGGTGTCATCGCTCAGCTAGGGTCCCGGCTGACCGCCGGAGGAGCGGAAACTATCGATGCCAACGGGCTCGTCGCTCTGCCGGGCTTGGTCGATCTGCACGCTCACCTACGGGAACCAGGCCGGGAGGATGCCGAAACCGTGGCCAGCGGCTCGTGCGCCGCGGCGCTGGGCGGCTTCACCGCGGTTCATGCCATGGCCAACACCGACCCAGTCGCGGACACGGCTGGCATTGTAGAGCAAATCTGGCGGCTGGGGCAGGCAGCGGGCTATTGCGACGTGCATCCCATCGGCGCGGTCACCGTGGGTCTGGCGGGTCAGTGCCTGGCCGAGCTGCGCGCCATGGCGAATTCGGCCGCGCGAGTGCGGGTGTTTTCCGACGATGGCAAGTGTGTGTCAGACCCGCTGCTCATGCGTCGAGCCCTGGAGTACGTCAAGGCTTTCAGCGGGGTGATTGCCCAACACGCCCAGGAGCCGCGGCTGACCGAAGACGCCCAAATGAACGAGGGCGCGCTATCGGGCATGCTTGATCTGACGGGCTGGCCGGCCGTGGCCGAAGAAGCCATCATCGCTCGGGATGTGCTGCTCGCCGGATCTTTGGATTCGCGGCTGCACGTTTGTCATGTTTCCACGGCCGGCTCGGTGGAGATTCTCCGCTGGGCCAAGTCCAAAGATTGGCCGGTCACCGCCGAGGTCGCTCCGCACCACCTGCTGCTCACCGAAGATCTGGTCACCAGCTATGACCCGGTGTACAAGGTCAACCCGCCACTGCGCACCGCTGACGATGTGGCAGCGCTGCGGCGCGCGCTGGCCGAGGGCGTCATCGACGCAGTGGCTACTGACCACGCGCCGCATCCGGTTGAGGCCAAGGAGTGCGAGTGGTCGTGCGCGGCTATGGGCATGCTCGGTCTGGAAACCGCGCTATCCGTGGTAAGCGAAGCCATGGTGGAAACCGGCCTGCTGGATTGGGCTGGAGTGGCGGACCGGATGTCGTATCGTCCCGCCCGGATCGGCCAGCTCCCGGACCAGGGGCAGCCGTTGCGGCAGGGCGCCCCGGCCACCCTCACGCTCATCGATCCGACCACGCGTACCCAGGTGGACCCCACGAGCTTTGCTTCGCGTAGTCGGAACACCCCCTACGTCGGCAAAACTCTGCCGGCTCGGGTGATCGCCACTTTCCTGCGGGGAAGCCCCACCGTGCTCGACGGTAAGCTTGCCCCATTGCTGGACGCGGCGCCGTCCTCGGTTTCCGGCGGTCGCGGTGCCTGAAGGTCTCGTTGCCCAGACTTCGCGGCAGGTCACCCAGTGGGGCGCCCGGCTGGGGTTGACCGTTGCGCTGCTCGCGGTCGTCGCCGGGATCTACCTGCTCGCCTGGCGGGGTTGGCAGCGACGAGCCCGCCAGCAAAGCCAGCTCCCCCCACTGTTGTCCGCGCCGGACGAGCCGGGCACGCCGCTGCTGCTACCACTGGTCGGTCGTTACTACGGCAGCACCCGAGCCGGGGATTGGCTCGATCGTATTGTGGTTCACGGGCTGGGTGTTCGCAGTCCCGCGACGCTGACCTTGACCACTGAAGGGCTCCAGGTGGATCGCGGCGGAGCGCCAAGTTTCTTCATCCCCACCTTGGCGCTGCGCGGCGCTCGGCGGGAAACCGGGCTGGCCGGCAAGGTGCTGCCAGCCGGCGGGCTGCTCGTCGTGACTTGGCAGCACGGGGATTGGCTGCTTGACAGCGGATTCCGAGGCGAGCACCCACAGCAGCATGAGGACTGGGTCGTTGCCGTGCCCCGACTGCGGGAAGGGCAGCCAGCATGGCACACCTGATCGGTCAAGCTATCCCACCCGCGTGGCTGGCACTGGAGGATGGGCGGATTTTCCGTGGTCAGGCTTATGGCGCGATCGGGGAGACCTTCGGCGAGGCGGTCTTTGCCACCGGAATGACCGGCTATCAGGAGACCCTGACCGATCCTTCCTACCACCGCCAGGTCGTGGTCATGACTACTCCCCATATCGGCAACACCGGCGTCAATGACGAAGACCCAGAGTCGTCCCGAATCTGGGTGGCTGGTTATGTGGTGCGGGATCCAGCCCGAGTGCCGTCCAGCTGGCGGGCTCGTCGCACCCTGGACGCCGAGCTGGCCACGCACGGGGTGGTCGGCATTGCCGGTATTGACACCCGGGCGCTGACCCGGCACTTGCGGGAACGCGGCGCCATGAGAGTCGGCGTGAGCAGTGTCGAGTCGGATCCCGAGGCGCTGGTCGAGCGGGTGCGGGTCAGTCCCACCATGGTCGGCGCCGATCTGGCGCGCGAAGTCAGCACCAACCAGGCGTACCTGGTGCCGGCGCAGGGGGCCAAGCGGTTTACCGTGGCCGCGCTCGATCTCGGCATCAAGGCCATGACTCCGCGTCGGCTGGCGGAGCGAGGCATTGAGGTCCACGTGTTCCCAGCTGCCAGCACCGCGGCCGACCTCCTTGCCGGCGCCCCGGACGGGGTGTTCTTCTCTAACGGACCCGGCGACCCGGCCGCCACCGGCTATGCCGTTCACGCCATGCGCGAGGTGCTGTCCTCCGGCACCCCGGTCTTTGGCATCTGTCTGGGACACCAAATCCTGGGGCGGGCTCTCGGGTTTGACACCTACAAGCTGCGCTATGGGCACCGCGGCATTAACCAGCCGGTTCTGAACCGGGCCACCGGCCGGGTCGAGGTTACCGCGCACAACCATGGGTTCGCCGTAGACGCTCCCGTCGAGGAATCCAGCGACACCCCGTTTGGCCGGGTCGAGGTCAGCCATCTATGCCTCAACGACACTGTGGTGGAGGGGCTGCGCTGCCAGGACGTGCCGGCGTTCTCCGTTCAGTACCACCCGGAGGCCGCGGCTGGGCCGCACGACGCGGCCTACCTGTTCGACCGGTTCGTCGCAGCGCTGGACGCCCACCGGGCACGCGAAGGAGACCGCTGATGCCGCGTCGGGCTGACCTGTCCTCGGTGCTGGTCATTGGATCCGGTCCGATCGTGATCGGGCAGGGTTGTGAGTTCGATTATTCCGGCGCCCAGGCCTGCCGAGTGCTGCGGTCCGAGGGTTTGCGCGTCAGCCTGGTCAACTCCAACCCGGCGACCATCATGACGGATCCCGAGTTCGCCGACGCCACGTATATCGAGCCGATCACTCCGGAGATCGTGGAGCGGGTGATCGCGCAAGAACGACCGGACGCGCTGCTGCCGACTCTCGGCGGTCAAACCGCGCTGAACACCGCGGTCGCCTTGCACGAGGCGAAGGTGCTGGACCGGTATGGCGTGGAGCTGATCGGCGCCCGCATCGAGGCGATCCACGCCGGTGAGGACCGGCAGCGCTTTAAGGACATCGTCGCCACGATCGGCGCGGAAAGTGCCCGCAGCCAGATTTGCCGCTCCCTGGACGATTGCCTGGCGGCAGTGCGCGCGCTGGGCTATCCAGTGGTGGTGCGACCGTCGTTCACTCTGGGTGGCGCCGGATCCGGCGTTGCCTATGCTGAGGAGGATCTGCGCCGCATCGCCGGCGCCGGGCTGGCGGCCAGCCCCGTCAGCGAGGTGCTACTGGAGGAATCTGTTCTCGGCTGGAAGGAGTACGAGCTCGAGCTGATGCGCGATCGCCACGACAACGTGGTGGTGGTCTGCTCCATTGAGAACCTCGACCCCATGGGCGTGCACACCGGCGATTCCCTCACTGTGGCGCCGGCCATGACGCTGACCGACCGCGAGTACCAGCGTATGCGCGATGTGGCGATCGCCGTGATCCGGGCCGCTGGGGTAGACACCGGGGGATGCAACATCCAGTTCGCGGTAGAACCCACCACCGGTCGCATGGTGGTCATTGAGATGAATCCTCGGGTTTCTCGGTCTTCAGCCCTGGCCTCCAAAGCCACCGGTTTCCCGATTGCCAAGATCGCGGCCAAGCTGGCTATCGGCTACACCCTGAACGAGATTCCCAATGACGTCACCCGATCCACCCCAGCCAGTTTCGAGCCCACCCTGGACTATGTGGTGGTCAAGGTGCCGCGGTTTGCGTTCGAGAAGTTCCCCGCCGCCGATCCCACGCTGACCACGCACATGAAGTCGGTGGGGGAGGCCATGGCCATCGGTCGCTCCTTCACTGAGGCATTGCAGAAAGCTTTACGCTCGCTGGAAAAGACCGACGCGGCGCTGTCCTGGGCGAAGGCTCCGGGGGACCGAGACGAGCTGCTGACCACCGCGGTGACCCCGCATGACGGGCGTATTCGTGTCGTGGCTGACGCGCTGCGGGCTGGAGCTACCGTGCCCCAGGCGCACCAGGCCACCGGCATTGACCCGTGGTTTCTCGATCAGCTTCAGCTGCTCAACGAAGTGGCTCAGCAGGTGCGGGAAGCCTCCCAATTCACGCCGGAGGTGGTGCGGCTGGCCAAACGGCATGGCTTTTCCGACGCACAGATTGCCGACATCCGCGGCATGACCGAGACCCAGGTGCGAATCCTGCGGCATGAGCTCGGCATTCGCCCGGTCTACAAGACCGTGGACACCTGCGCCGCCGAATTCGCTGCCAGCACCCCGTACCACTACGCCAGCTATGACGAGGAGACCGAGGTCGCGCCGCAGCCGGATCGACCCAAGGTGATCATCCTGGGGTCGGGCCCGAATCGGATCGGCCAGGGAGTGGAGTTCGACTACTCCTGTGTGCATGCCTCTTTCGCGCTGCGGGCCGCCGGCTACGAGACTGTCATGGTCAACTGCAACCCTGAGACGGTCTCCACGGACTACGACACCTCCGATCGGCTCTATATTGAGCCGCTCACGCTGGAAGACGTGTTGGAGGTGGTGCACGCGGAGCAGGTTTCCGGCACTGTCGTCGGCGTGATCGTGCAGCTCGGCGGGCAGACCCCGCTGCGGCTGGCCCAGCATCTCGCCGACGCCGGAGTACCGATTGTCGGCACCAGCCCGGAGGCTATTCACCTGGCGGAAGACCGTGGCGCGTTCGGCCAGCTGCTCGCCGTGGCCGGGTTGGCCGCTCCCAAGCACGGGCTGGCCACCTCGTATGAGGAAGCCAAGCGCATCGCCGAGGACATCGGCTATCCGGTGCTGGTCCGCCCTTCTTACGTGCTCGGTGGGCGGGGCATGGAGATCGTCTACGACGATGTCTTGCTGCGGGCATACATCGAGCGGGCCACCCAGGTGAGCCCGGAGCATCCGGTGCTGGTGGACCGATTCCTGGACGACGCGTTGGAAATCGACGTGGACGCTCTCTATGACGGGAACGAGCTGTATCTCGGCGGGGTAATGGAGCATATCGAAGAGGCTGGCATCCACTCCGGTGATTCGGCCTGTGCGCTGCCTCCGATCACGCTTGGCCACGCGGACATCGAGCGCATCCGCGGTGCCACCGAAGCCATCGCGCGGCAGGCGGGTGTGCGTGGTCTGCTCAATGTCCAGTACGCGCTGGCGGCGGATGTCCTCTATGTGCTGGAGGCCAATCCGCGCGCTTCCCGCACCGTGCCGTTCGCGTCCAAAGCCACAGCCGTGCCCCTGGCCAAGGCCGCCGCCCGGATCATGCTCGGCGCCACCATCGTCCAGCTGCGCGAAGAAGGGCTGCTGCCGTCCTCCGGCGACGGGGGCGCCCTCCCCCTGGACGGTCCGATCGCGGTCAAAGCGGCGGTGATGCCGTGGGGACGGTTTCGCACCCTAGATGGCCAGGAGATGGACACGCTACTGGGTCCGGAAATGCGGTCTACCGGGGAGGTGATGGGTATCGATACGGTATTTGGCACCGCATTCGCCAAGTCCGCAGCCGCGGCCTATGGCTGGCTGCCCACCAAGGGGCGGGTTTTTGTCTCGGTATCAACCCGAGACAAACGGGCCATGATCTTTCCTGTCAAGCGGCTGGCCGATCTGGGCTTCGAGATCCTCGCCACTGAAGGCACCGCGGTGGCGCTGCGCCGCAATGGCGTGCGCGCGACCGTGGTGCGCAAGCACTCGGCCGGGGTAGGGCCGGACGGCCAGCCCACCATTGTGCAGCGCATCCTGGCCGGGGATGTGGACCTTATCGTCAACACCCCGTTTGGGGTGGGGCCGCGCCGTGACGGTTACGAAATCCGCACCGCCGCGGTGGCCCGCCGAGTGCCCTGTATCACCACGGTTCAGGGATTGGCCGCCGCAGTGCAAGGGATCGAGGCGTTGCTCCGGGACGAGATCACCGTCCGCTCGTTGCAGTCCTATACCGCCGCGCTGACCGCGGAACGGGATGCTGGAAACTTCCGCTATCGATAAGGGGTGGCATGTTCTTCTCGACAATGCTGAGGCCAGCGCTCTTTCGCTATTCTCAGTCCGATCCGGAAAAAGCTCATCAGCTGGTCATCAATCAACTAGCCTACGCGTCGCGGCATCCCGCGCTGACCAGAGCCATCCGCGCCACGTCGGGATCGCGCCCTGACGGCAAGGAACGGAAGCTGTTCGGGCTGCGATTTCCCAATCCCGTCGGCCTAGCGAGTGGCTTTGACAAAAACGGCGTGGCGCTGCCGGCGTTCGCCGCCTTGGGTTTCGGCTTTCTAGAGGCGGGCACGGTGACTCAGCTTGGTCAGCCGGGCTGGCCCCGGCCGCGGAATTTTCGGTTTCCCCAGGACGAGGCGTTGATCAACCGGATGGGCTTTCCCAACCTAGGCGCTGACGCGGTCGCGGCGATCCAAGCCCAGCAACGAATGGCGACGCCGGTTCCGGTGGGGTGGAACATCTCCAAGTCGCTGCTTACTCCAATGCTGGACGCGACGGATGATTACCTTTACTCGCTTCGTGCCCTCTACCCGCACGGTGACTTCTTTGTGATCAACGTCAGCTCCCCGAACACTCCCGGTCTCCGCGAACTCCAGGATAAAAAGCCCCTCGACGAGTTGTTGTGCGCGCTCGTCGCCGAGGGGGAACAACTGGCTCTGGCGGCTGGACAACCGCCCAAGCCGCTGCTGCTCAAGATCGCCCCTGACCTCACGGAGGGGCAGCTCGATGACATCGTGGAGCTGTGCCTCGATCGAGGAATCGCCGGAATTATCGCGACCAACACCACGCTCGGGCGAGCAGGACTGCGGACCCCGTCATCAGCGCAGGGTGGCCTCAGCGGTCGTCCGCTGAGGCCGCTGGCACGGCAGATCGTCGGCCAGCTGGCTCGCCGCCTCGAGGGCCGGCTTCCCATCATCGGGGTGGGGGGAATCCACAGTCCTGAGGACGCGCTGCGCATGTTCGAGGCCGGCGCCAGCCTGATCCAGATCTACACCGGCTTCATCTACCACGGGCCGCGCCTCATCACCCGCATCAACGGCCGCCTCCGCGACCAATGGCTCGCCGCCGGCGAGCCCTTGACATGACGACCTTATCCAAGGCTGGACGTGACGCAGAGCACTCTATGCCAGCGATCTAGCAATGTCAGCATAAAATAAAGCTATACTTTAGATATGTCTGACAACTTTCCCGATCGATCCTTTCTGGATCGTCTGGCTTACTCCCAGCAGGGGTACTTCACAGCCCGTCAAGCTGGTGAGCGCGGATTTAGTCCGCAGCTGCTTGCCCATCATGCTCGAACTGGTCCTTTCGAGCGGGTTCGTCACGGACTGTATCGACTCCGCTATTATCCTGCTTCTCCATATGATCAGGTTTGGATGAGTTGGCTCATGGTAGGGGCAGAGCGCTCGGTGATTTCCCATGAGAGCGCGTTGGACCTCCTGGGGCTCTCGGATATTTTGCCCAACGCGGTTCACCTGCTTGTGGAACGCCGTGAGCGCGGTGTACACGTACCCGAGGGCGCCGTGCTTCATACGACGGCTACTCCGCTGAATCCAGCCGAGGTTGTTACCCGGCAGGGGATCCGGGTGACGAGTCCCGCGCGCACCATCATCGACACTGCCGCATCTAGGCTCGCGCCCGAACACCTAGCAGCCGCGGCACGAGAAGCGCTTGAGCGGGCACTGGTCACTCGTCGCTCCCTGCTGTCACGCGCCGAGCAGCGTGGACGCCAGACCGATAAGCGGGTGAGAGAAGCCATCGAAATGGGGGAAACGAAATGAAATATCAGACCGCGGAAGCGTTCGAGCCGTGCTTGACCAGCGCCTGAAGAACGAGTCGACGCAGACCGGTGTTGCTCTGTTACGCCTGCGTAAGGCCGTAGCATGTGAGCGCTTCCTGGCCCGCTTGGTCGTAGCGGCTCCGAATCGTTGGGTGCTGAAAGGGGCGTTTGCCTTAGATCTGAGACTTGGGATCTGCACGCGTATTACCAAGGATATCGATGTGGGACGCAGTGACATTGACGAAGAGATGGTGATGGAAGATTTCATCACTGCCCAAGCGGTCGACTTGGTTGACCATTTTTTCTTCGAGGTCCAACGTACGCCCGCGCTGGATAAGGCTGCGGATTTTCGTGCTGTCCGTTACCGAGTGTCCGCTGAGCTCGCTGGGCGGCGTTTTGAACAGTTTCCGGTTGATGTCGCGCTTGCCGAAACGCTTCCGGACAAACCTGACTGGCTCCGGGGGACAGACTTGCTCAACTAGATAACTGCCCGCATTGCTAGCAAGGGTGGTGAGATGAAGACCTATGAGTTCACCCTCCTCGTGGAGGGTGCCAATGTGCAGACCGGCGCTGCGCACAACGCGCTATTTCGTCCACACATTCACCGTACACCCTAAATGAGACACGTTGACCTCGGCTGACACGGCCGCGGGAATCAAACTGCTCGGCGCCTGGTGGGCGGTCCCCTCACGGACACTTCATGTGCTAGCATCGATAGCACGATGAGGAGGTGGTGGTCATGGCCGCAGTCAGCATTCGAAACCTTGACGACCAGGTGAAACAGCGCCTGCGGGTCCGGGCGGCTCGCCATGGTCTGTCGATGGAATCGGAAATCCGTGCCATCCTCGAAGCTGCCGTCCGCGAGCCCGAACCAACCCAGGGACTGTTCGCGGTGCTCTTGGACCGCTTTGGCGCTCTTGGCGGGGTAGAGCTGGACCTGCCAGCGCGCGCAACGCCGGCGCGCGCTGCTGATTTCACCTCATGATCGTCGTTGACACCCATGTGGTCTCCGAGCTCATGCGGCCTTCGCCGTCACCAACGGTGATCACTTGGGTGCGCTCCTATTCTGAACGCGAGTTGTATACCACCTCGATCACGCTGGCGGAGATCCGCTATGGCATCGGGCGGCTGCCCGACGGACGCCGCAAGAACGTGCTGTCCACCACGGCGGAAGAAGTCTTCGTCACCTTCGCCGAGCATATCTTGCCTTTCGATGCTGTCGCGGCCGGGCACTACGCCACGATTGTGTGCGCCCGCGAGGATGCCGGGCGGCCCATCGACGGATTCGACGCCCAAATCGCCGCTATCACCCGCACTCACCGGGCCACCCTCGCTACTCGCAACCTCAAACACTTCAACGACACTGGCATCAACGTGATCAACCCCTGGGCATCCCAACCCTGACACACGTCGAGTCGGCGCATAGCCCACCGGGTTTGGGATTGAGTGAAGGGCCCCTTCACTCAATCCTATTGGTTCAAGGGTCCCTTCACTTCATCAGGCTGGGTTGGGTTTGTCAGCATCCTCACTCTTCCTATCTGTTTCGTAGTTCGTTGCGTCGTTGGGGTAGCGGATAAGCATCACCAGGAGTACCGTGAGATGCGTAATCCGCTACTACTTCTCATTGAGGAGTAAGTAGCCAGGCCAGCGGAAGGGGGGCCATTCTCCGCCGCTGATAATGGGCTATCTGGGGAATCGGACGATGCGATGAGTCGGCGCCCAAATCCGTTGGACCCTTACACCTCGTGGGAGGCTTTCCTCGGGGCGGAGCTGCGCCGAGCGCGCGAGCATGCCGGGCTTTCTCAAGATGTTCTTGGTAGGCAGCTGTATTCCTCAGGCAGCACGGTGGGCCGTCATGAGACCGGAGAAACACCTATACCGCTGGGGATCGCGGAGCGCTACGACGAGATCCTGAAAACGGGCGGCAGTTTGGCGCGGCTGCGGCGCATGATCGACCAGCAGCCTGAGCCGACCGATCAGCAGGATGCTTTACAGGTTGCTGAAAAATTGGAGCTGACTGAAAATCTACCTGTCGGCCAAAGCCATCTACGCTCTGACTATGCCGAGATGACCACCAACATGCCCATTAATGGGATGGGGGTAGATTTCCTCGGGTTTGCGGTGGTTTTCACCCTTGATGGAGGTTGTCGCATCGTGCCGTTGGACCGCCGGGCGCTTATCGCCGGCGGGGCCGCCAGCGCGATAAGCATGTCCGCCACGAGCGGGCGAACGGTAACTTCCGCTGACCTCGAACGCATGGACCCAGAGCTCCTCTTAGAGCACTTCCGGACGTTGCGAAAGAGCCTCGGCATAGCTGGTGATCTCTTTGGTTGTGGTCGTGTCGTGAAGTCCGTTGTCGAACAGCTCGCGCTTCTCAGCAGTCTTTATGAGAACGCTAGAGGTCGCTTGCGAACCGAGCTACTCACAGTGGGGGCGTGTTACGCGGAGTTCGCCGGGATTCTTCACAGTGATGTTGGCAACTCTCAAGCAGCTATCTATTGGATTGATCGAGCAATGGAATGGGCGTTTGAGGCTGGTGACCGGAACACAGTTGCGTACGTGTTGCGACGTAAAAGCTACCAGGCGGCAGGGGAGCGGGATGCCGCTCGTGCTATTGGGCTGGCTCAAGCGGCGCAGCGGGAAGAGCAGCTCTCCGCGCGAGTGCGGGCGCTCGCGTGTCTGGAGGAAGCGCGGGGGCACGCATTCGACCGGAATGAGATCGCCTGTCAACGTAAGCTCGATGAGGCTGACGAGCTGATGACCGACGGTGTGCGCCACGATGACATCGAATCCGACCTCGGATATTTTTGCACTGCCGCATACGTAGATTTTTATCGAGCAACCAGCTGGGCAGAGCTGGGTCAGCCTAGCTGTGCCATCGAACTGTGCGAGCAGGCCCTCATGGCTTTGCCGGCCTCCCAGTACTGGGATCGGGGAGAATTTTTGTCTTGGCAGACCCATGCTCATGTCGCGAACAATGACCCTGAGCAAGCAGCCACAGTGGGCCAGGAAGCCTTAATGATCAGTCGATACACTGGCTCCAGCCGCGCGAGAAATGAACTGAATCGGCTGTCTGCCAAACTTGCCCGGTGGGCTGAACTGCCCGCTGTCCGCGACTTCACCCAAGCTCTCGTCGAAGCGTGACATTCTTATTTGGAACCTACGAGTCCGCTTTTTGTCGACGCGATGACCGCCAGCCCTTATCTGGGTTTTGGTTCGTTGAGCCCGTTAGTCGATGCGGTGTTGGCTCAGTGCAGCAGGCCGTCACCACCTCCGGAGCTACTGTTACCGACACAATCCTTAATCACATCGCTGCCGTCAATATGGGCGCGCAACCGCTCGGCTCGATTGGCGCCGTAGTCGGAGCAACGCTTGATTCCGTCGACTATGACCTGGCGTCTAAGCTCTCCGCGACGCCGCCGCCCGCATCAACGACGCATGCCACTCCGCCCTCGGCTGAGAAGTTTCATAGCGGTTTCTGTGACCAGAAGCTACACTGGACAAGTCAGGGTTAGACGCTTCGAGTCAGTGAATACGTGCAAGGGTGGGCTCAACGAAATTTCCTAGGGGGTTTGGTCCAATCTTTAGTTGGAGCACGCTATCCATGCGCTCCGCACAGTAGGCTTCTGTAGAGGTCATAGAGTCTGCGACTTAGAGATGATGCAAATAGGGGAATTTCGTTAGAGGAGGTGGGAGATGGCAGAAAGATTCCCCCCCCCCGAGAGCGGGGGTGAGGGTGGAACAGGAGTTTCTTCAGAATACCATCCAGCTGATCAGAGAGGAGGAAATGAAGCTAATAGATATCCTCACCTTAAGGCAGTAGCTCGACAACAATTAAAACGAGGTCTCATTATCGGAGCAGAAACTCTGCCACCAGATCCAGAAGGACTTGTAGGCGGTCCTTCCGCCCAGCAAGCGATCAGAGAGTTAAAACCTCGATTTGACGTAGATATGAGAAATCAGCATAACGCTGCGGCGGGATTAGCTGCTCTAGTTGGAGTCGTGCGTCAGGTAGTTACGAGTGATAAGTTTCGTGGAGAATTTAACAGTGACGTCGACGCGACAAGAACTCGTCAAAGCCCTGAGTATCTTCAGACACTAGGAGAAGCCCTTACACGGCATATAGCCGCATATTCAAGAAATTTACTCAGTTTCGAAGACCGGCAAGGCCAGGAATGAGATTAGTCAAGTTGATGGTCTCCGAGCGATGGTTTCGCGTCGGAGCATCAGGGTGGCGTGACAGGTACTCTTTAATGGGTTTGTCGTCATGACTGCCAGATTTAGCACGGAGCGGAGTGGGGTGGCCGCGAAGGGTGACTTGTGGGGGTGATGGTGAGGAATCTCACCCGGACGGCTGGCCGTGACGTTGCTCTTCGCGCCAGGAATCGCTACATTGCATATCCGGTTCCTTGTTTGTTCCCTGCTAGTTCCCGAGGTGACTTAGCGTGGCCCTTCCAACCTTGACCCCCGAACAGCGCACGGCAGCCCTTGAGAAAGCAGCTGCAGCACGTCGAGCTCGCGCCGACGTGAAAAATCGACTCAAGAACTCTGGCGCGTCCTTGGCCGATGTGCTCGAGGACGGTCAGAAGAATGACGTCGTCGGCAAGATGAAGGTCTCGGCGCTACTGGAAGCGCTGCCCGGTATCGGCAAGGTGCGAGCCAAGCAGATCATGGAGCGCCTGGGAATCTCCGAGACCCGTCGCGTGCGTGGTCTCGGCGCCAACCAGGTCGCGGCCCTGCAGCGCGAGTTCGGTGACTCGCTCTGAAGTCCGCTCTGAGGATGCCTCACCCGATGATCGTCATCCCCGGTTGATCGTGCTGTCTGGCCCCTCCGGGGTCGGCAAGGACACACTCGTCGATTACCTGCGGAATGCGCACCCGGAATTGTGGTTGTCAGTCTCTGCCACGACGAGGGCGCCTCGGCCAAGCGAGCGGCATGGGGTGCATTACTACTTCGTCGATGACGCCGGGTTCGATCGTCTCATCGGCCACGGAGAGTTGCTGGAGTGGGCGGAGTTTTCTGGCCACCGCTACGGCACTCTCCAGCGGCCGGTGCTCGACAAGCTCGCGGCCGGGGTGTCTGTGCTGCTCGTCATCGAGCTGGCGGGCGCCCGGCAAGTTCGGGTTAAAATCCCGGAGGCACTGCTGGTCTTCCTCGCCCCGCCGTCCTGGAAAGAGCTAGTCCGCCGATTGACTCAGCGGGCCACAGAGCCCGCTGAGGTCATGGCTCGCCGGCTGGCCGCGGCGCGCACTGAGCTGGCCGCGGCAGGCGAGTTCGACATCACGTTGGTGAATAACTCGGTCGAAGAAGTAGCCCGCCAGCTGATAGCCTTGATGGCAACTTCGAGGAAGTCTGACGGAGACGGTTAGTTTTCCGCGGACCATCCTCGATTAACCGCTTCATTGAGTTTTAGTTGTGGAAGGTCACATCGTGCTGGATATCCTCGCCACGCCTACGGGCATTACTAACCCGCCTATTGATGAGCTTTTCAGCAGAGTCGATTCCAAGTACGCCTTGGTCATCTACGCCGCGAAGCGCGCTCGCCAGATCAACGCGTACTACTCGCAGCTCAGCGAAGGCTTGCTCGATTACGTGGGCCCGCTGGTGGAGACCCATGTCCATGAAAAGCCGCTGTCTATTGCGCTGCGAGAGATCAATGGCGGATTGATCCAGGTTGAGCGGGACGAAAGTTAGCGGAAATCCGCTAATGCCCGGGCCCGGCAGTTCCGCGCGAGTTGTGCTTGGCGTGGCTGGCGGTATCGCCGCGTACAAGGTGTGTGAGTTACTGCGCGCTTTCACTGAGGCGAAGCACGTGGTCCGGGTTGTTCCCACCGAGGCGGCACTGCGATTCGTCGGCGTCCCGACGTGGGAGGCCCTGTCCGGCCAGCCCGTGACTCCGGAGGTCTGGGACAATGTCCATGACGTGCCCCATGTGCGGCTGGGGCAGTCCGCCGACCTGATAGTAGTCGCTCCCGCTACCGCCGATCTGCTGGCTAGGGCAGCCGGTGGGCGGGCCGATGATCTGCTGACGGCAACCTTACTCACAGCGCGATGCCCGGTGCTGTATATCCCGGCTATGCATACTGAAATGTGGGAGCACCCCGCCACTCAGGACAACGTGACTGCGTTGCGTCAGCGTGGCGCCGTTGTTCTCGATCCAGCGACCGGACGGCTGACCGGTTCTGACATCGGTCTGGGGCGGCTCAGCGATCCGGACGAGATTTTTGCGGTAGCCCAGCGAATCCTGACCCGCGGCGCTGCCGGGTTGCGTCTGGATTTGACCGGATACCACGTTGTGGTCTCCGCCGGCGGCACCCGGGAGCCCTTGGACCCGGTGCGGTTTCTCGGCAACCGATCCTCCGGTCGACAGGGCTACGCACTGGCCGGTACGGCCGTCGCCCGCGGCGCTGCCGTCACCCTCGTTACCGCCAACGTCGCGCTGCCCGACCCCGCGGGAGCTGCCGTGATCCGAGTCGATACCGCGGCGCACCTACAAGCCAAGCTTCAACAAGCGGTTCAGGACGCGGACGTGGTGGTGATGGCCGCGGCGGTCGCTGACTTTCGGCCAGCGCGTTACCAGGACACCAAGATTATCAAGGGTGATGTGGATCCCGAACCGATCCACCTGGTCCGTACCCCTGACATCCTCGCTGAACTGGCCCAAAACCGACCTCGTCCTCGCCAGGTGGTGGTGGGATTCGCCGCCGAGACCCACGACGCGCTGGCGCACGGTCGAGCGAAGCTCGCCGCTAAGGGCACTGACCTGCTGGTGGTCAACCAGGTGGGGGAGGGGCAAGGTTTCGACAGCGAGGACAACGCCGCTGTCATCCTGGCCGCGGACGGCTCACACACCGCGGTCCCGTTAGGACCTAAAGAAGCCCTTGCCGATGTGGTGTGGGATTTGGCCGCCGCTCGGCTTGCCGCCCACGACCTCTGAATTCTGGCTAGAATCAGCACAATTACGAGAGTCAGTAGTCCCCGCGAACCTAGGGAGCCAGATGTCCCGTCGCCTGTTTACCTCGGAGTCCGTGACCGAGGGCCATCCGGACAAGATCGCTGACCAGATCAGCGACGCGGTTTTGGATGCGCTGCTCAAAGAAGACGCCCACAGCCGGGTAGCCGTAGAAACCCTCGTCACCGCCGACCAGCTCCACATGGCCGGTGAAGTGACGACTACCGCGCGGGTGGATATTCCCGCTCTTGCCCGGGAAAAGATCGTAGAAATCGGCTATGACTCGTCTACAAAGGGGTTCGACGGCGCGTCCTGCCAGGTGTTGACCTCGATCAACGCTCAGTCGCCTGAGATTGCCCACGGCGTGGATGACGCGTGCGAATCCCGGCTTTCCGGTGGCGGTGATGATCTGGATCGGCAAGGCGCTGGGGATCAGGGCATGATGTTCGGCTATGCCTGCGATGAGACCCCGCAGCTGATGCCGTTGCCAATCATGCTTGCCCATCGGCTTGCCTGTCGGCTGGCTCAGGTGCGCAAAGAGGGCGTTCTTTCCTATTTGCGACCCAACGGCAAGACGCAAGTGACTATCGAGTACGCCGATGGCCGTCCCGTCCGATTGAATACGGTGGTGATCTCGGCACATCACGCGCCTGACATCGCCCTGGACACGCTGCTCGCACCCGATATCGCCAAATATATTGTGGCCCCGGAGCTGGCGGAATGCGAGATCTCGACCGAAGGCTACCGGCTCCTGGTCAACCCCGCTGGACGATTTGAGCTCGGAGGGCCTGTCAGTGATTCGGGGCTGACCGGCCGCAAGATCATCGTCGACACCTATGGCGGCATGGCTCGTCATGGCGGCGGCGCGTTTTCCGGCAAGGATCCCTCGAAGGTCGACCGGTCGGGCGCCTACGCGGTGCGCTGGGTGGCGAAGAATGTGGTAGCGGCGGGACTGGCCCGGCGCTGTGAGATTCAAGTCTCCTACGCGATTGGGACCGCCCGGCCGATTGGCCATTTTGTGGAGTGCTTCGGCACCGAGCTCGTCCCAGAGGAACGTATCCGAGAGGCCGTCTCCGAGGTTTTCGATCTTCGTCCGGCCGCGATCATCCGGAATTTGGACCTGCTTCGCCCCATCTATGCGCAGACCGCGGTGTATGGTCACTTCGGACGGGATCTGCCGGACTTCACCTGGGAACGGACCAACCGGGTGGCGGAGCTCCGCGCTGCCACGGGAATCTAGCCTCCGCATTTCGATAGGCAACGCAGTGACCGACGGCGAATTCGCGGCGAATTCCGGTCAGCAGCTCGAACTGATGCGGGCGGGACCTTCTACCACCTCACGCCGGAAGCGCCGTACGCCGGCGGCGGAACTCGCCAGTGAGCTTCCGATAGCCCGGGTCGCCGTCAATGTGACGCCGCCCCACCTGGATCGGCTGTTCGACTACCTGGTGCCCGCCGCGCTGGCGCAGACTGCCCAGGCTGGGGTGCGGGTGCGAGTGCCGTTCGGCCATCAGGCGGTCGCCGGATATGTGGTGGAGCGGGTTGCGGCTAGCGAGTTTTCGGGAACACTGGCCCGATTGACGCGGGTAGTTTCGCCGGAGCCGGTGCTGGATGCTGAACTCTGCGAGTTAGCCCGTACCGTGGCTGACCGGTATGCGGGCACCCTTGCCGACGTTCTGCAGCTGGCGATCCCACCCCGTCACGCTCGGGTCGAAACAGAACCCGCTGGCCAACCGCTGCCGCCTCCCGCCAGTCCGCACGCCGGTCCGTGGCAGCGCTACCCCGCTGGAGCGGGATATCTTGCCGCGTTGGCTGGCGGCGGTTCTCCCCGCGCGGTGTGGAACGCTTTGCCTGGGGCTGAGTGGCCAGCAACCATCGCCCGTGCGGCCCACGCTACTCTCGCCTCGGGTCGTGGTGTTCTGGTGGTAGCGCCCACCGGTCGGGACGTCGCGCGTCTGGACGCCGCGTTCTCCGCTGCCCTGGGCGAAGGCCGGCACGTGGCCCTGACCGCGGAGCTGGGTCCAGCGGAACGATACCGGCGGTGGCTGGCCGTGCGCCGGGGGATTATTCGCGCTGTGGTGGGCGCCCGGGCGGCGATGTTCGCTCCCGTGGCCCAACTGGGATTGACCGTGATATGGGATGACGGTGACGCGTCCCATGCCGAGCTCCGAGCGCCCTTTCCCCACGCGCGGGAGGTACTGGGGCTGCGCGCTCACCAGACGAACGCGGCTGCGCTCATCGGCGGTTTTGGACGCACCACAGAGGCTGAGCAACTGATTGCCACCGGCTGGGCTCGCCCGCTGACCGCTAAGCGGTCAGTTATCCGCGACTGCGCGCCCCGAATCCGCGCCACAGCCGATGACACGGAGCTGGCCCGGGATCCCGCAGCGCGTGGCGCGCGGCTGCCTACCGTAGCCTGGCAGGCAGCCCGCGACGGGCTGCGCCACGGCCCGGTTTTGGTCCAGGTTCCCCGGCGGGGGTATCTGCCGGGGTTAGCCTGTGAACGCTGCCGGGCGCCAGCACGTTGTGCCACGTGCGCCGGGCCGCTGGCCGTCGCGTCGAACTCTGTGGCTGCGCACTGCCGCTGGTGTGACCGTCCAGCGCAGCGGTGGCGCTGCCCGGAGTGCGCGGCGAGCGGTTTCCGTGCCCGTTCGGTCGGCGCCCAGCGCACTGCTGAAGAACTAGGCCGAGCTTTCCCCGGCATTCCCATCCGGTTGTCCGGGCGGGACGCTGTGGTGTTGACGAGCGTACCCGCGCAGCCGGCTCTCATCGTCGCTACCCCTGGCGCTGAGCCGGTGGCGGACGGCGGATACGCGGCAGCGCTACTATTGGACGGCTGGGCGCTCTTGACCAGACCGAATTTACGGGTGGCGGAAGAGGCGCTGCGGTGCTGGCTGTCGGCTGCCGCTCTGGTTCGCTCGGCGCCTGCGGGTGGCACGGTCGTCGTGGTGGCCGACGCCTCGCTGGCGCCGGTCCAGGCCCTGCTGCGTTGGGATTCGGCTGGATTCGCTGGGCGTGAGTTGGCCGAGCGAACCAGCTTGGGCTTCCCGCCCGCAGTGCGCATGGCTGCGCTAAGCGGTTCCTTTGATGCGGTGCGTGAAGTGATCAGTTCGCTGTCGTTGCCCCCTCAGGCGGAGATCTTGGGGACAGTGCTTCTGTCGGAAGAGCCCGAGGAACAACAGCACCGGGCCTTGATCCGGGCGCCGCGGCCGGCTGGTGCGGCACTGGCGACGGCGCTGAAGGCCGGATTAGCCGACCGAGCGTTACACAGGTCCAGCGAGCCAGTTCGGGTACAGATCGATCCGCTGGATCTGGGATAACTGCAGCTGAAGCCACAACGTTGCCGGACCCATGCCGGGTCCGGCAACGTGGCGGAGATTGAGCCTCCGCTACAGAGAGACGCTGTCAGCTAACTTTTCTAGTTCACGAAATCATATACGGTGTCGTAGGTGTATTCCCTCTGCCAGGAACAGAAACTATAGTCCCGAAGGTTGTGATCTTTCTTAGAAATATATAGCGATGATGCCTTATTATTGTATCGACCCAAGGAATACTTCCGTGTATGCGGTGGCATACATACTGGGAATCCGTCAAAGTATTCATGTGGATATAAGAAAGCATGGACTCCAGAGAAATTTTGATAAGATTCAATATTATCATTAAGATGGCCTAATATTTTGATCGGTAGTTCATCTTCATAGATAGGTGTAAACACAAACCAGCGACCTTGAAAGTTTCGTTTTTCCCATACACATATGGCGCCTTCTGGGCAGCGCGATAGGGAGCTAACACCGGTGGCCCAGCCGTCATGGTTGTCGATGGTAGCCTTGGGATACTCTCTACGCAGATCAGCGAAAATTCGGGTATATTGTTCAGTGATATTTTGGTGGCGATCATACCGTACCGCCACAACTTGGGCTCTCCCCCGCGAAGGGCGGAGAGCTTCTCTATCACGATCCCAGCGCGTGGCGTTGGCTGTGGCTGGTACGAGCCACAGCATGGTCAGCGCTAATGTCGTGACGGTGATCAGGCGCCAGGTGTTGCTGAGAGTTTTCTTAATGGTCATAGTTGCATTCCCCTTTGTGGGGCCGTCGTTCTATGGTGAAGGTGCTTCCCGCAAGTGAAAAGCTTGCTCCCATCTGAATACGCTGCCGCTGGTAGTGACGGCAACCCCAGAACACCGGACGCCACCTTTCGCCACCCCGTGCTGGCTAAGCGATGACCTTTTAGGGATGATTAGTGAATTTTGACGCGGCTCCTAGAAGTTGTCGGTCGGAGACTTCTCGCTGAGATGAGAAAGCGGAATGAGGCCCGCTCGTAGCGCGAGGTAGCACACCCCGATCAGAAGTAAGAGCCCAGCCAAGGTCAACAGCGCGGTCTGCCACGGCGCTCCAGCCCACAGCAGCGCCGGGAAAGTCGCCATGCTGCCGAAGACGGCCCACAGTGCGGCTTCTCGGACTACCGCGGGTGCTTGCTTTGTGGGACGACGATGCCGGCTCAGCGCTCTAACCTCAGTTCTCGTGTTCGGGCGACGGCGATCTTACGGCGCCAGTATCCTGGATAGGCGTCAAGCGTATCGACCAAAGCTTGGCGGGAGCGCATCAGCTTTTACCGGACAACGACCGGAATAAAGGATGGTGTTGAGTCGGTTAGGTGGCAGAGAGTAAAATTCCAAGGATGGCCACAGTGCGACGAGGGGGCAAACCTGGTGGCTGGTAAGGTCCCGAACAGCAAGCTGGTCGAGTGGCTGGAACGCAGCGGGTTCAGCCGGGGAGAGTTGGCACGGAAAGTCAATAAATCCGCTGCTGCCCGGGGGATGAATCAGATCAGCACGGATACGTCCCGGGTGCGTCGTTGGTTGGAGGGAGAACATCCGCAGCATCCGGTGCCGGCGATTTTGTCCGCGATCTTCACCGAACGCTTCGGCTACGCGGTGTCCGTTGAGGACTTGGGGCTGCGGCGGGAAATTAAGCCCGCGCTGGACGGAATGGACATTCCCTGGGAACTACCGCGACTTATCGAGTCGATTGGCAATTTCACCCGAAGCGATTTGATGCTCGCCCGGCGTAATACGCGCTACGAAACGTCGGCGGTCATCACGGGTGTGCCGTTGATCGAGCCGTTGCGCCGCAGACTATCCGGCGGGCCCACGCCATTGGCTGGGCAGCCGAATTCGCGCCAGATCAGCGCGAGCGAGATAGCAAAGGTGGAAGCTGCCGCTGATGTGTTCCGGAACTGGGACAATCCGCGCGAAGAAGGCTTGCCGCGAGAGGCCGTGGTGGCGCAAGTCAAGGTGGCCAATGATCTGTTGCGGCAGCGCTCCTACACGGGACCTCACGGCCGGCGTCTCCTCTCCACCATCGCCGATCTTGCCACCCTGGCTGGCTGGATGGCTTTGGACACCCGTCTGCACCGCACCGCGCAGATCTATTTCGGTCTCGGTTTCGCCGCCGCCACAGCAGCCGGGGACGACCTGCTGGTCGCCGCCGCTCTGGTCGGTATGTCTCGGCAGATGGCGCACCTCAAGCATTCCTCCGATGCGCTGGAACTCATCTGGTTGGCCCAGCACGGCACGCCAGCCACGCCTATACCCGCTATCAGAGCCATGCTGCTGCTCAACGAAGCAGGGATATACGCCGACCTGGGAGATATCCAAGCCTGCTCCCGGGCGGCAGCCGCGGCGGAAGATGTCGTGGCGGCGCGCGGTGATCCTGTCAGAATTCCGGCGCTGCATTGGCTTCGCTGGCTCAACCGGGCTGATTTGGCCGCCCTGGCGGGTGGAAGTTACCGCGTGCTAGCGGGGCATGATCCATGGCAGCTGCAACGGGTCGCGATTTTCCCACGATCTAGCGCGGGACTAACCGGGCTTGACGATGCGACCAGTCATCCCTTCGCCACGATAGAGGTAGCTGCTGGTTTCAGACCTCCAACTATGTCCGGACCAGAGCGCAACGATAATCTCACCCGCGCTCATCCAGCCGGACCCGGAAAGCACGCGATTTCCGGCAGTCCTGACCACCACAGCCATGCGCTTGATCAGCCGCCCCCAGCCGATCAGGACCGCCAACCCACGTGTTGTCCATGAGTGTCACAGCAGTGTCAGTTGGTGATTCTTGTACTCGAGCTTGCGCGTCAGTGCGATAGAGAACAGCGACGTCGGCGAATGACAGACCGTGAGCGCTGACTGGCGCTGTTCGCCCGTCTACCCGGCCGGTGTCTAGCGCGTGGAACGACGAACCCCCAAGCAGTCCGTCGATACTTCGGGTGACGAACTCGGCCTCCTCGGTCTCGCCAGCTGGACGTCCGATTTCGCCGCATCTCCGCTCAACCGGCGGTGCTCAGCCAGCTTGGCCAGTATGGCACGGACTCGTCGGTCAGTATTCCCATCGAGAATTTCCTGGAGCGCGGCTAGTCGTTCAGTTTCGTCCGCGATGCGGAAATCCTCGCTCAACCCCAGCCGGGCATGCTGCTCGCGCAGGATGCGCAGGCCAAGTCCATGGAAGGTGGTGATAGTAAGCCCCGATGCCTGGGCGGGTATCAGCGCGGCGAGGCGCTCTTGCATTTCCGCGCGGGTGTCTCTGGGAGTCGTGCCGGTGAGCTCTGGTTTTTCTGGGCTGCCCCACGTCTAGCCATGGACAAAGGTTGGACCCGAGTGGAAAAATCCGGCTCTCGCTCATGGGTGGCAGATGTCGGGGAAGCAAGCGGGGGGTCTGCATCGTCGAACAGCGCCGGAATAGCCGCGGAACGGCGGAGCTCGTCCGGCTGAAACAGCCGGATCACGCCGTATTCTCCATCGTAGCCGGCTTCCCGAATGACCTCGCCCCGCCGCAACCGGGTCACCGCCTCGGCGAGCAAGGGCCAACCCGCTCGGTCGATTTCTGCTGTCGGCGCCTGCTCCAGGATGGCCAATTCGGGTCCGAGCCGGCTTACCAGGGTGGCTATCTCGCCGAGTACGGTCTTACTCTTCGGCCCTACTTGGAGAATTTCGCTCATCATTTCAGGGAGCGGCGCCAGGCTGCGAAAGCCTGCCGATCCCGCGGGGCGGCTCCCTTCCGGCCGATCCGCCAGCTCTTCTACCCGGTGCAACACCCCGACTGTCAGCGGCTTGCCACACACCGGGCAGAGCTCGGAATGGGCACGGGTTTCCGCGGGTTCTAGCCGAACGTTGCAGGCACGATGCCCGTCCAGGTGGTATTTGCCCTCCTCAGGAAAGAACTCAACCGTCCCGCTGAAACCTTCACCTGTCTCGAGGGCTCGGCGGATGGCGAAGTAATCCAGCTCGGTGTCAAAAACCGTGGCTTCCCTGCCCAGCATGGGAGGCGAGTGCGCGTCCGAGTTGCTGACCAGTCGGTAGGAATCCAAGGCAGAGACCTGCCAGTTCATCGCCGGGTCGGACGACAGCCCCGTTTCCGCGGCGAAGATATGCCCAGTCAGGTCCGCGTAGCAGTCGGTCACCGCGTCAAAACCCGATCGGGAACCCAGGACCGCGAAATGTGGTGTCCAAATGTGGGCTGGCACCAGGTAGGAGCCAGCGCCGGACTCTAGGGTGATCTCCAGCAGATCGCGCGAGTCCAGACCGAGGATGGGGCGACCATCCGAGCCGAGGTTGCCGATGCGGCCCAGCCGGCGGTTGAACTTCGCGGCAGTGTCGAAATCTGGAACGTAGATCAGGTGGTGAACCTTGCGGGTTCGCTCAGCTCGCTTGTAGATAGTGGAGATTTCCACGGACAGCAGGAAGCGAACGTCACCCTGACACGTGGCCGGGAGTTGGCGGAGTATCTGCTGGTCTGTCTCTTCGCGTAGCCGGAACAGTCCGGGCTCAGCCGGGACCAGTTGAGTGCGCAGCGTCTCAAACCAGGCCGGGTGGGTGAAATCACCAGTGCCCACGACCGTGATGCCTTTGCGTCGCGCCCACCAAGCGAGATGCTCCAGGTCGCAGTCTTTGCTGCAGGCCCGGGAGTACTTGGAGTGGATGTGAAGGTCGGCGTAGTACCGCACCTTTGCATCCTGCCATGTTTCTGGTTACCCAGGCGAACCGCTTGGTCACGCTACCTGATTATCGGTTGAAAGATACTATTGTGCAAGATAGTATTCTCAACGATAGTAACCTTTACCTGGAAAATCTCATGACTGGCTTTGTGGGACGAGGGCGGGAGTTAGATCGGCTCGAGCAACATCTTACCTGGGTTCGCGAGGCAAAGGGAGATCTGCCGGGACGAGCGTTGCTCCTGCGGGGACGCTGTCGCGTCGGCAAGTCGCGCCTTATCGAGGTGTTCTGTGAACGTTCCGGAGTGCCTTATTTCATCTTCCAAGCTACCCGGAAGGAGCCTGCGGATCGTGAGCGGGCGCAGTTCGTCGAGCAGGTGAGGAATTCATCGCTGCCAGGTCGAGATGCTTTTGACAACGTGACCCTCAGCAGCTGGAACGCGGTTCTGCGGCAGCTTGCCCTTGCCCTGCCCGAGAACTCTCCGAGCATCGTGGTCCTCGATGAGCTGCCGTGGCTCCTGGAGCAGGACAGCGCCGCTGAGGGAGCTTTGCAGACCGCGTGGGACCGCGCGTTAAGTAAGCTCCCGGTCTTGTTCATTCTGATCGGCAGCGACCTGGCGATGATGGAGCGCTTAACCGACTATGAGCGGCCTTTCTACCAGCGCGGGGTGGAGATGACGCTGTTGCCGCTGTCACCACGAGAAGTGGCGGGCATGCTCCGGTTGTCCGCGGCTGATGCTTTCGACGCTTTTCTTCTCACGGGAGGGTTGCCACTTATCTGCCAAGAATGGGAGCCGGGGTGGACCCCACATCAGTTCCTTCAGCATGCCCTCAGTGACCCTACCTCGGCCCTGCTCGTCTCGGGCGAGCGAGCCCTGGCCGCGGAGTTTCCGTTCGCCGCTCAGGCCCGTCGAGTGCTCGCCGCCATCGGCGCCGGGGAACGTGTTTTCTCGTCTATCGGCCAGCGGGCTGGCGGTCAAGAGCCGCTGCAGCCAGGATCGCTCAATTCTGCCCTCACTGTGCTCCGCGACAAACGAGTGGTCGCCGTGGATGTCCCCTTATCGATAAGGCCGGCGCCCAAGCAGCGCCGCTACCGGGTGGCGGACCCGTATTTAAGGTTCTGGCTTAGTTTCTTGGCGCGAGGGATATCTGAGGTGGAGCGGGGGCGGGGAGATCTCGTGCTCCAGTCGATAGAACGTTCCTGGAGTTCCTGGCGGGGACGTGCCATCGAGCCGGTCGTGCGGGACGCGCTTGGCCGGCTGTTGCCTAACAACACCTGGCCAGGGGCCCGCTCTATCGGGGGCTGGTGGAATCGGCAGAACAACCCCGAGGTCGATCTGGTAGCCGCGGACTCCGAGCCGACGGCTTCGTCGATTGCTTTTGCCGGATCGATCAAATGGCTGGAGCGCCAGCCTTTCGGGGCCCGAGACTTCGCGGCGCTGGCGCGGGATGCGGCAGTGGTCCCTGGAGTGACGGAACGGACGCCGCTGGTGGCAGTGTCTTGGGCTGGGGTTTCCATCGACAGCCTCGCGGCTAGCTGGGGTCCGGACGATCTTCTGCGGGCGTGGGAGCAGCCGGCCGGCTAGCCGTCCTAGTAGGATCACATCTATAGATATCTCCGGTAACCATTGACTAAGGCCAGGAGTCTGAACTGAACGCTGATCCCGTCCTCCAGCTGCGCCTTCTCGATCTGCAAGCCGTCGACTCGCGACTCGGCCAGCTGGCCTATCGTCGTGATGGCCTCCCTGAACATGCCACGATTGAACAGCTGACTGCCCGGATCGGTCAGCTGAGAGACTTGGTCATCGCGGCACAAACCGAAGAGAGCGATACCGCTCGCAACCAGCTCAAGGCCGAAGTCGACGTGGATGCGGTGCGGACGCGGGCCAGCCGTGACCAGGAGCGGTTGGACGCCGGCCGGGTTAGCTCACCCAAAGAGCTAGAGCAGTTGCAACACGAGATCTCTTCGTTGCGGAAGCGGCAGAGCGAGCTAGAAGACGCGGTGCTGGCCGTCATGGAACATCGGGAGGAGATTCAGGGCAGGCTAGCTGAGCTGCTCGCCGATCGTGACCGCGCCCAAGCCGAGTTGGACCACGCCAGCTACCAGCGAGACGTTCAGTATGCCGAGATCGACGCTGAAGTCACTGGCCTTCACAAGCAGCGCGCCGCTCTGATCGCCGGGCTTCTTCCGGATTTGCTGGCTCTGTATGAGAAGCTACGGGCACAGCACGACGGAATAGGAGCCGCGGCATTGCGTGGCGGACGTTGCGAAGGCTGCCGACTGCAGCTCGACGCGCGGGATCTGAGTCGCATTCGGTCCGCTGCCGCGGATGCCGTGCTGCGATGTGAAGAATGCCGCCGTATCTTGGTCCGCACGCCCGAGTCAGGATTGTGATTCCCGTGGGTAGCGTATCGAATATTGCTAACGGAGCTGGGAAGCAAGGACAGAAGCAGCTGCATGAGCGGTGCCTAATTGTGGAAGCGGATGGGGGCGCGCGGGGAAACCCAGGTCCAGCGGGATACGGTGCCCTTGTCCGAGATGCCGTCACTGGTCAGGTGCTCGTCGAGGCTGGGGAGGCGATAGGCGTCGCGACTAACAACGTTGCGGAATATCGAGGATTGATTGCCGGGTTGGCCGCGGCCCATCAGATCGACCCCCGTGCGCGAGTTGAGGTACGGATGGACTCCAAGCTGGTTGTCGAGCAGATGTCTGGCCGCTGGAAAATCAAGCATTCCGGTTTGATCCCGTTAGCGAACCAGGCCCGGACAATTTTTTCACCCGGGCAGGTGCGCTATGCCTGGGTGCGGCGGGAAGACAACGCTTCCGCGGATCGATTAGCTAATCAAGCCATGGACGCGGCCACGCTGATGTCTTCCGGGGGACGACCCCCGTACCCCCGCCGGAGCCAGTCGGCGCTTGAGGGCGCATGAGGGACAGACGGTTTCCGGACAGGCTCTTGAAAGTTTTATCCGTGACATAGCGATCTACGCTAGAATAGTTCAGCGGACGAGCCGGTCGGACGGTCGCGGTAATTCTGGGTTGCCTAGACATTGCCGAGGAAGGTCCGGGCTCTACCGGGCAGGGTGGTGGGTAACGCCCACCCGGGGCGACCCGCGGGATAGTGCCACAGAAAACAGACCGCCTCGGCGTAGCCGGGGTAAGGGTGAAACGGTGGTGTAAGAGACCACCAGCGCCCAGGGTGACCTGGGCGGCTCGGTAAACCCCACCCGGAGCAAGGCCAAGAAGGAGACCTGGGCGACCAGGCTTCGCGCAGGCGTTCGAGGGTAGCCCGCCCGAGCCTGCGGGTAGGCCGCATGAGACTGGTGGCAACGCCAGTCCGAGATGGATGGCCGTCCGTTCGCGATCGCGAACGACAGAACCCGGCCTATAGACCGACTCGTCCATTCTGCTATGGCGCAAGCCCTCCGAGAGCTTTATCGCGGAGATGCCGAGCGAATGGGGTAGCCGGGCGAGGAGCCGAACGGGCCGCTGACCCGGGCACTGGGATTGGATGTCACCAAAGGACCTCGTTGGGAGCGGTTCGCGGAAAATGGCCGGTGGCGCTGCAGCGTGGGCGCTAAGACTCTGCTCGGAATTCCCAGACATTCAGCGAAGCGAGCGAGTAAGGAAGGATCGTTGATGATCCGGGGGCTAGTTTCGATCCGGCTGATTTCTAACAGCCGTACCCCTAATAGCAACGCCAGATCCCGACGAGACAGCCCAGTTTGCTGACGATAAATCCGTAAAATCTCTCCCACGTCTGTCTGTGTCAAGGCTCTCCGCATAGAAGGTATGTTCCATAACCCTGGCGGAAGAGCGGGAGTCCGTGGGCGGAGGCAACGCGCTTGTACTTCACAGGGCCCACACACCATCTGGGTGTTATAGCGGCTCAGGGGTGTGTTGCACTGTGTGCACCGTCGTTCCGCTCTGGTTTTCAGTTCGCTATTCACTGTTGTCGTGGTCATGGCCGTATGCCATCCCCTCCTTATGCGGTATGCCACGCAGAGTAGTACCGAGCTTACAATAAGCAAAGACCTATATGATTTTCATCTCATTAAATTGTCTGTTTTATACCAAAAAATCACGGTTAATGACTGAAACTGGCTGGTAACCGTAATGTCTGCCATACCCTCAGGAGCCGCAGTCAACCGTCGCCACCGGTATCAACCGGGGGTGGCTGAGCTGACCATTTCGGAAGGCCGGGGAAGGGGATGCTGGCGCGGCGCCATTCGGATGCGCGGATTGCCGCCTGGAGTAAGGCTCGCGCAGCAAAGGCCCGTAGCTCACCCTCACTGGTCGACACGAGATTGGCGTAGGAAGCGGCCGTTCCCTCCTCGAGATAGATGGCAAGACGTCGCGCATCCGTTTCGTCACGCACCGGGAAAGGCAGCGTGTAGCTGGGCGCTGCCGCTGCTGGACGGCTGTGGCGCGCTACGATGAGCCTGCTGAGCTCGTCTCGTCGAGCGCGGTGAGCGTCATAGGCTGACCGAGCTGTTGTTCGGGAAGCCTTAGGGGATCGCGCTCCCACGACCCCGTATCCGTACCCGGCGGCATGCTCAGCGGCCAGCGCGGTTTGCAGCGCGGCGATCTTTGTCATCGTGGCCGTGGGGAGAAGATCGATTTCACTCGGGACACCAGCGGGTTGCTTTGATGATGCTGTTGTAGATTTCGTCAATGGGATTCTGTTATCTAGACGCTCTTTGAGCAGATAGGCATGCGCTGCTTCTGCTCCGGCGATGGAAGCAAGCAGTCGAGTCAACCCAGGAGAGGCGATCTGAACGTCGGCCAGCCGACGATCCGCTGCCATACGTTCGGTCGTGGCTAATGCGGCCAACGCCGCGCCGGCGTTTGCCGGAACCGCCATCGGCGCGTTCGTTGCTATCTCAAGAGATTCAGCAGGCTTCGCTGCCAGCGAGGGCTTACTGGAATCGGTATTGGACATGCCAAGAACAACGAGATGGCTACGATGTTCGGCAACTAATGGCCGCAGGCGTGTCGTCGTGTCGGGATGCTGGCGCATCGTTGCGTCGTATTGCCGCAGCAGAGCCTGCTTGTCCGCTGCCACGCGTTGCCGCGCCCCATTATCGATTCGGGATCTTTCGTCGACCCATGTCCACTGGCATGCGCTGACTGTGATCGCGAGAACGCCGTGCGGCAGGCTAGTGAGTAACGCTCGGCGCGTCAGAGAACCGCGGTGAGGCATGCGGTGACGTTATCGTACTAGGAACAGCTAGCGCGCCGGATGTCCTGATATCGATAGTCTTAAGACGTGGCAAGCTAGCGAGGAGGAATAGCCATGGATATTGACTTGGCCGCCTTACGCGGGCTGGAAGAGGAAAAGGAGATTTCCTTTGACCTGCTCGTAGCGGCTATCCAGGCCGCTCTCGTCGTTGCTTATCACCGTACTGAAGGCTCCCAGCCCACAGCCCGGGTAGAGCTCGATCGTCGCTCAGGGCATGTCACAGTATGGGCCGCCGAGACTGATGCCGAGGGCAGTATCATTCGGGAGTACGACGATACCCCCACCGGTTTTGGCCGGATCGCGGCAGCCACCGCTAAGCAGGTGATCGTGCAGCGGCTTCGGGACGCGGAAGAAGAACTCACCTACGGCGAATACGCCGGATGCGAAGGTGATGTAGTTGTCGGCACTGTTCAGCAGGGTAAGGACCCGCGGGCAGTACTCGTGGATCTTGGTAAAGTGGAGGGACTACTGCCTTCGAGCGAACAAGTGCCCGGAGAGCGCTACCCGCATGGCAGTCGGGTCAAGTGTTACGTGGTCGGAGTCCGCAAAGGAGTGCGGGGTCCCTCGGTCACCCTCTCTCGAACTCACCCGAATTTGGTGAAAAAGCTCTTCGCGTTGGAGATTCCTGAAATTGCCGACGGATCAGTGGAGATCGCCGCGATCGCCCGCGAAGCCGGTCACCGGACTAAGATCGCCGTGCGTTCCTCGCGCGAGGCAGTGAACGCCAAGGGGGCCTGTATCGGCCCGCTTGGCAGTCGGGTGCGTAACGTCACGCGCGAGTTACATGGCGAGAAGCTCGACATCATAGACTGGTCTGACGATCCGGCTCGATTGATAGCCAACTCGTTGTCTCCTGCTCAGGTTTCCCGGGTGGACATCGTCGATTCGCGGACTATGATGGCCCGGGTTATCGTGCCCGACTACCAATTGTCGCTGGCGATCGGCAAAGAGGGGCAAAATGCTCGCTTAGCCGCGCGGCTCACTGGTTGGCGGATTGATATCCGATCGGATGCTGAACCCATTGACGCTGCCGCGCCGCCATCTGAGTCAGATCCGGTATCAGTCGAACCATGAGTGGGAATTATCACCCTGTCAAAGACGCTAAACTCTAGGATATCTAGGAAGCCGGACGCATTAGCGTACCCGTGGCGCACATGCGTAGGTTGCCGGATTCGGGCGGCCAAGGCTGATCTAGTTCGGGTTGTCGCGGTCGAGGGCATCGTCGTCCCCGACGTAGACGGCCGGATCTCAGGACGGGGCGCTTATCTGCACCGTGACTTGAGGTGCCTCGATCTCGCTGAGCGGCGACGGGCAGTGGCGCATGCGCTTCGCGTGCCAGGTCCATTGGATCTCAGCGCGCTACGGCAGTACGTTACGGAACAAGTCGGAACAGAAGGCAAGGAAAAGGTAAAGACAGTGTGGCGCCAGTAATGAGTACGCCCATGCGGTGAAAACAATGGTCACGCGGAACGACCGCGGACTGAAGACAGGAGTAAGGTGGCTAAGGTCCGCGTCTATGAACTCGCCAAGGAGTTCGGAGTAGAGAGCAAGGCCGTCATGGCTAAGCTTGCCGAGCTTGGAGAGTTCGTCCGCTCAGCGTCCTCGACAGTCGAGACGCCAGTTGTCCGTAAGCTCCAGGAAGCATTTCCCCGGAGTAAGGGGGACATATCCCCTGCTTCCGCGGCGCCGAAGGATCCTTCCGCTGGAAATTCCGCGCCCCCTTCCGTATCAATGTCGCCGTTGCCGGCGCCGGCTTCCTCGTCGGAACCAGCTCCCCAGCCTGATCTCGAATTCCGGACACGTCCGCCCGGGATATCGTCTTCTGATCAGCCAGGAGCGCGAGCAGTCGCTTCTGTCGCGCCCTCATCGCCCAGCCAGGCAATTCCTCCTGCTGTTGATTCGTCCTCTCCGACTACTCGGACTTCACCAGGACAAGTCGGCTCCCGTCCCGGCCCACGCCCGGGGAATAACCCTTTTATGGCTAAAAGCACGGGAATGTCACGTCCGGTGACTTCCCGGCCCTCTCCCGGCGCTATGCCGGCGCGTCAAAGAAATGGAAATGACCCTGGGGCAGGGCGAAATGCCGGCGGGATGGCATCACGTTCGACCGGTGCTTCGCGTTCCGGCATGCCAGGGGTCCGTCCTGACGGTTCTGGCGTTCGTTCGGCGGGTTCTGGCGGGCGCTTTGCCGCCCCTTCTCGTCGCTCCACGAAACCTGGTCTCGGTGGTCGTAGCCAGGACGCGGGCGTCGGTGTGGACGGTAGTCGTCCCGGCCATGGCGCTTTCGTCGGCCCGGGGGTCGGCGCGCCTCGCTCCGCAAGCGGCAGGGGTGGCCGGGGTAGCACTCAGGGTGCTTTTGGTCGATCCGGTGGGCATGGTGGCTCAGGCCGAGGCCGTAAGTCGAAAAAGCAGCGTCGGCAAGAGTTCGACAATATGCAGATGCCATCCATAGCTGGAGTGCAGTTGCCACGAGGCGGCGGCGAAGCGATTCGTCTTTCCCGAGGCGCCTCGCTGACGGACCTGGCAGAGAAGATTAACGCCAACCCGGCTTCTTTGGTCCAGATGCTGTTTCATCTGGGAGAGATGCTCACGGCTACCCAATCAGTCAACGACGAGACTCTGCAGTTGATCGGCGCAGAGCTGAACTTCGACATTCAAGTGGTGAGCCCCGAAGATGAAGACCGCGAATTGTTGGAATCATTCAATCTAGACTTCGGCGAGGACGCGGGTAACACTGATGATCTGCTGCCGCGTCCACCGGTAGTCACCGTTATGGGTCATGTGGATCATGGAAAGACTCGACTGCTGGACGCGATCCGCAAGACCGATGTCATCTCCGGGGAAGCCGGAGGTATTACTCAGCATATCGGCGCCTACCAGGTGCGCTTTGCCGGCCGGGCTATCACCTTCATCGATACGCCGGGTCATGAGGCGTTCACCGCTATGCGGGCGCGAGGTGCTCAGGTCGCTGACATTGCTGTGCTCGTGGTCGCCGCGGATGACGGCGTGAAGCCACAGACTGTTGAGGCGCTCGAGCACGCGCGGGCAGCGAATGTGCCGATTGTGGTGGCGATCAACAAGGTCGATAAAGAAAGCGCCGACCCGCAACGAGTCCGCGGCCAGCTCACCGAGCACGGTTTGGTCGCCGAGGAATATGGCGGTGATACCTTGGCCGTGGATATTTCTGCCAAGGGCGGCACCGGCATTGACGATTTGCTGGAGGCGATCCTGCTCACCGCGGACGCGGCCTTGGAGTTGAAAGCCAACCCCAACCAATCTCCGCAGGGTGTGGCGATTGAAGCTCACCTGGATCGGGGTCGCGGTCCAGTGGCGACGGTACTGATTCAGCGTGGCACCCTGCGTATTAGCGACTCGGTCGTCGCTGGAGAGGCCTTCGGCCGAGTGCGCGCCATGTTGGACGAAAACGGTCAATCGGTTACCGCGGCCACCCCGTCCCGTCCGGTGCAAGTGCTCGGCTTTACCTCGGTACCCGACGTTGGGGATAGTGTGCTGGTCGTTGATGAGGACCGGGTGGCCCGGCAGATCGCCGAGCGCCGGCAATCCCGGGAACGTAACGCCCAGCGTGCGGCGAACTGGGGCCGCCGCACGCTGGAAGATATCCTCGCCGACTTGGAAAAAAGCGAGGTCACTCACCTCAACTTGATTCTCAAGGGCGATGTTTCCGGTTCAGTAGAAGCCTTGAAGGACGCCCTGGACAAGATCGAGGTCGGTGGGGACGTGTCCCTGCAGATCCTTCATAGCGGTGTGGGCGCCATTACCGAGAACGATGTCACCCGGGCTACTTCCGCTGGCGCCATGATCATCGGTTTCAATGTACGGCCGGAAAGCAAGGCCCGTGAATTGGCCGAGTCCGAGGACGTCGACGTGCGCCATTACTCAGTGATCTATCAGGCAATCGAGGACGTGGAAACCGCTCTGAAGAGTTTACTCAAGCCGGAGTTCGAGGAGGTCCAGCTCGGAACGGCGGAAATTCGAGAAGTTTTCCGTTCATCCAAGTACGGCAATATCGCGGGATGTCTGGTGCAATCTGGCGTGGTTGTGCGTCATGCTAAAGCTCGGTTGATCCGGAATACCGGGATAGTTGCTGATAACCTCGCCATCCAGTCATTACGCCGTTTTACCGATGACGCTACCGAGGTCCGCGAAGGCTTTGAGTGCGGTATTGGCTTCGGGAGCTATGACGATATTCAGGTGGGTGACATCGTGGAGTCTTTCCAGATGCGCGAAAAGCCACGCTCTTAGAGCAGTTCCTATCCGAGGTTTTTAACCGATGTACGTGGGAACCCTTCGCTTTGACCTGTTGCTGGGCGAGGTGAGGTCGCTCAAACAAAAACGCTCCATCGTGCGCCCGATAGTCGCCGAGCTGCGGCGCCGGGGCTCGGTCGCCGTCGCCGAGGTCGGTCATCTCGACCTGTACCGGCGGGCCATGATTGGGGTGGCAGTGGTATCGGCGACGCCGGCCCGGTGCGTTGAGCTGCTGGACGCGTGTGAACGGCTGGTCTCGGCGCGACCCGAGATCGAGCTGTTGTCCGCCAAACAGCAGCTGCGTTCTGACGACGACACTGAGAGCTCTCAGCAACGCAGCTTTTGGAGGAAAGAAAACCAGTGACTGACTCAACACGGGCTCGTAGAATTGCCGGACAGATTCAGATCGTGATCGCTCAGACCCTAGAAAGACGTATCAAAGATCCCCGGCTGGGTTTTGTGACTATCACCGATGTCCGGATCTCGGGTGATCTGCGGCAGGCGACCGTCTATTACACGGTATACGGAGACGAAGCCGCCCGTGCCACTACCGCGGCTGCTTTCGAAAGCGCCAAAGGCGTTTTGCGCGGTGAAGTCAGCCGGTACCTGAGAGTACGATTTACGCCTAGTTTGATCTTCATGCCTGACGCGGTACCCGAGGATGCTCGGCGTGTCGAGAGCCTGATCACCCAGACAGCGGCAGCAGACGCGGGCGATGTCTGCCGGGGGATGACCCCCGTGTCCCCGCCGGGCGATCCTCTTGCCGGGTACGCTGAGCCGCCAGGCGAGCAGAAAGGGAGGGATAAGTCGTGACGACAAGAGCGCCAGTCGGGGCGCCTGCCGAGAAGGATTGGGAGCAGGTGCGCGCACTTCTTGCCGCTGCTGCTGAGCTTTACTTAGTGTGTCATGTATCCCCTGACGGTGACGCTCTTGGCTCCGCGCTCGCGACCGCGCTCGGCCTACGACAGCTGGGTAAACGTGTTCAGGTATCCTTCGGCGACGACCCCTTTGCGGTGCCTCGGTCACTTGCTTTCTTACCTGGGCAAGAGTTTCTTGTTCCTCCAGCCTGTGTTGGCGACGTCCCCCAGGTCATGGTGGTATTTGACTCATCCGCTATGGAAAGACTCGGCTTGCTTGCCCCAAAAGCGGCAGCGGCCCGCACCCTCGTTGTCGTTGACCATCACGTTTCCAACACCGGCTTCGGCACTCATCATCTGGTGGACGCTTCCGCGCCGGCTACCGTCGTGCTCGTGGCAGAATTGTTACGTCGACTAGACGTCACGTTCACTCCAGAGATAGCGACCGCCCTGTACACCGGTCTCATCACTGACACCGGATCGTTCAAGTACTCCAATACCACCCCGGCCACGCACGAGTTGGCGGGCCGGCTGCTAGCGACAGGTATCCGTCATGACGAAATCTCTCGCTTGGTCTGGGACACGGTGCCCTTTGGTTATTTCAAGGTACTCGCGCGAGCTCTGGAGCGGACCCGCTTGGAGCGTAGCGCGGTTGCTGGCCGGGGCCTGGTATGGACGGTCATTCCTAAGGCTGACCGCTATAAGTACGGCGTTTCCATGGACCAGATCGAAAGCGTTATCGATGTGGTGCGCAAGGCGGTGGAAGCTGAGGTCACTGTCATCCTCAAAGAAGACGATGACGGCTCCTACAAGGTCTCGACTCGTTCCCGGGGACATCTCAACGTGGGTGTGGCATGTGCCGCGCTCGGCGGCGGAGGCCATCCGGTGGCAGCTGGCTTCACCGCTTACCAGGACGTCGATACCATTCTGTCCCGCTTGCGCAATCTTCTTACCCAAGCGGCGGACTCCGGTTCATGAATACCAAGTCACCTCGCGGGAAACAGGGCGGGGTAGCGGGGCTCCTGGTGGTGGACAAGCCGGCCGGATGGACGTCTCATGACGTGGTCGCACGGATACGGCGGCTCGCCGATATCCGTCGGGTAGGTCACGCTGGCACCCTTGACCCGATGGCCACCGGTGTGCTGCTGCTGGGAATAGGTCAGGCCACGAGGCTACTCGGATACCTCGCCGCTACCGACAAGTCGTATGAGGCTGTCATCCGGCTGGGCCAGACTACCAGCACCGATGACGCTGAGGGCGAGGTGCTTGCCACAATCTCGGCGAGCCATCTTTCCGATGAGCGAATTACTGCCGGCGTGACCGCGCTCACCGGGAAAATTTCCCAAGTTCCACCGGCCGTGAGCGCCGTCAAGATACGGGGTCAACGCGCTTATGCGCGCGTTCGCGCCGGTGAACAGGTGGAGCTGTCCCCCCGGACGGTGACGATCTCGCGGTTTCAAATCCATCGCAGGCGCTGCCAGGGCGACTTTGTGGATCTGGAGGTGGAGGTGGTGTGCTCCAGCGGCACGTACATCCGATCCTTAGCCCGAGATTTGGGCGCTGCGCTAGGGGTGGGTGGACACCTTACTTCCTTACGTCGCACTCGGGTAGGGCCATACACCGTGGCCATGGCGTGTGCCATGACGGAGTTGGATACGCCGTTACCGGTGCTGCCCCTCGCCGCCGCGGTCGCCGCGGCATTTCCGCGGCGCCTTCTCACCGCTGAACAGGCCCGGTTGGTCTCCCACGGGGGCCGGTTACCTGCGGCTGGCCTTGGCCCGGGTCCAGTCGGCGCGTTCGGCCCGAACGGTGACGTGCTCGCTGTGGTTCAGGAATTCGGCGAGGTGGCCAAACCGTTGGTCGTTTTCGCGTGAAGTGCCGATGGATTTTAGTTGGCTCAGCCGTATAACTAGCGATATACTTTTGAAAGTTAGATATCGAAACGAGAGGGCTGCCGATGAGTCGGACCTTGATTAACGTTGACGATGTCGCGCTTGCCCAAGCCGCTACCGTGCTGGGCACTGCGACCAAGGTCGATACTGTCAATCGGGCCTTGCGAATGGTGGCTGCCACAACAGACCAGGAGGCAGAGCGGCAACGTTTCGACGACCTGCTAGATCTGGTGGGAGAGCAGCTTGCTGAAACCGACGTGCGGACCGAAGCGTGGCGCTAGGACCACTGCGTCTTGCCGACAAGTCCGCTTGGGAACAGGCTGGCTACGACAAGGTCGCTAAAGCGCGTCTACAGGAACTACGTGGTAAGGGCCAGCTCGCCGTATGTGTCGTTTCGGTAGCTGAGCTTGTGTACTCGGCCCGAAACGCCGACGAGCTGATCCGGATGCGTATCGATTTTTCGTCTCTGCCCTACCTGGACATGACCGCGGCAGCCGAACACCATCTCGTCGACATCATGGCCGCGCTAGCTCTGCGTGGGCAGCACCGTACCCCGGTCCCAGATCTGATGCTTGCCGCTATCGCGCATGCTCATTCTGTAGTCGTACTGCATTACGATTCCGACTACGAACGAATCGCTGCCATCACCGGGCAAGCTCACGAATGGATCATTCCCCGTGACAGTGGCGATGGCAGCAACTCCACCGCATAGCGACCGCGGTCGGAAAGGAGCAGCCGGAAACGTGGCTACGATGCAACGGTGGCATGGGTTGTCGGATGTGCCCAAAGAGTGGGGCAGGTCCGTGGTGACGGTCGGCGTGTTCGATGGGGTGCACCGCGGGCATCAACACATTCTCCATCGCGTTGTCCAGCGCGCCAGGCAGCTCGATGTGCCCGCGGTCGTGGTGACGTTCGATCCTCATCCCAGCCACGTGCTCCGGCTCCACAGCCACCTTGCGCTGCTGAGCTCGTTGTCGTACCGCGTCGAGCTGTTCGAACGATGTCAGATCGACGCGGTATGCGTACTGCCATTCACCGCTGAGTTCTCCCGAATCAGCCCAGAAGATTTCGTCAACCAGGTGCTGGTGGATACCGTGCACGCTGCTGTGGTCATCGTGGGGGAGAACTTTCGCTTTGGTCATCGCGCCGCGGGCGATGTCGCTCTGTTGGCCACGTTAGAAAAGCGACACGGCTTTACCGTCGAGGGCGTGCCGTTAGTCGGCGAGGAGCCAGAGCAATTCTCCTCCACTTCCGTCCGGACATCTTTGGCCGCGGGTGATGTCGCCACGGCAACGCGTATTCTCGGGCGCCCGCATCGGGTGGAGGGGCTGGTAGTTCACGGGGACGCCCGAGGTCGCACGCTGGGCTACCCCACCGCGAACGTGGCGTACTCGCCTCATGTCGCGCTACCCGCTGACGGGGTCTACGCCGGCTGGTTGATCGTGGACTCTAACCGATTGCCCGCCGCGATCTCCGTGGGAACCAATCCCACCTTTGGCGGCACAGAACGGCGGGTGGAGGCCTACATTTTGGACCGGAACGATCTCGATCTCTACGGAGCTCAGGTAGCGGTGGAGTTCGCCGCGTGGCTGCGAGACCAAGAGCGGTTCGACTCGGTAGACCAATTGATCACCCGGATCACCGACAACGTCGCCCGTGCCCGCCACGTTCTTCGAGAACTCTCACGCTGATTCCGAAGGTTATTTCGCGCTCTGATCGCAGCGCGATCTCACAGTTAATGGCCCGCAGCGAATCATTCGGCGCCCAATCGCTACTTACCAAGTAGCCGAGAGCCGATGACGTTTGATGTGTAGGTAGGCAGTGGCGTGACGGTGTTTCCAGCGCCGCGATGATACTGTGGAAACCGCCAGCACTGTGCTGGCTGAGTTCTGCTGTCCCCGCGACGAAGACCGGGGACGCTCACGTTGCGACCAAGGAGTCTCGTGTCACTGGATAGCGCTACCAAACAGAAGATCATCACCGACCACGCTACTGCCCCAGGTGATACGGGTTCTCCCGAAGTGCAAGTCGCCCTGCTGTCTAAGCGCATTTCTGGGCTGACTGAGCATCTGAAGGCGCACAAGCACGACCATCACAGTCGTCGTGGTCTGCTGTTGCTCGTAGGCCAGCGCCGCCGGTTGCTGGGCTACCTCGCGAAGAAGGACATCAATCGCTACCGTCAGCTCATCGAACGACTAGGGCTGCGGCGATAGCGTAGCCGTTTTTTCGTCTCCCTTGACTACCGCTTCCAGGAGGTTGTTTTTGACCAGTACCGCTAGCTAGTTCCCGAGTCGCGCCAGCGGAGTGGCGCTGCCCAAGCCGGTCCTCGGTTGTGGCGTCCGGAGCTGACACAACATCAGCCAGCCGGGGGCTTCCATCGAAGACCGGGAGCAGTGCCCTCCTCACGCGGCGGACCCATTTGCTCGATATACGAGCATACGCATACAAGGAGGATGACCCGTGGAGGGTCCCAATATTCAATTCGCTCAGGCTGTGATCGACAATGGCCAGCTGGGCAAGCACACTATTCGATTCGAAACCGGCCGGTTAGCCCGTCAGGCCAGTGGCTGCGCCGTGGCCTATCTGGATGACGAAACCATGGTGCTGTCCGCCACCACCGCATCCAAATATCCCAAAGAAGCGCTCGATTTTTTCCCGCTCACCGTGGATGTTGAGGAGCGGATGTACGCGGCTGGACGCATCCCCGGCTCGTTTTTCCGCCGCGAAGGCCGGCCCAGTGAGGACGCGATTCTGACCTGCCGGCTCATTGATCGCCCGTTGCGCCCCTCATTCGTCAAGGGGCTCCGCAATGAGATCCAGATCATTGTCACGGTGCTTGGGCTACATCCCGAACATCTGTACGACGTTCTTGCCATCAATGCCGCGTCCATGTCTACCCAACTGGCTGGTTTGCCATTTTCTGGGCCGATTGGAGCGGTGCGGGTCGCGCTCATCGATGGGCAATGGGTGGCGTTCCCCACTCACGCCGAATTAGAGCGCGCTATCTTTGACATGGTTGTCGCCGGTCGGGTGCTTCCCGCTGACGACAGCGATGCCGGGGACGTCGCGATCATGATGGTCGAGGCCGAAGCCACTACCGTAACGATGTCGTCGGTAGCCGCTGGCGCTGCTGCCCCTACTGAGGACGTGGTCGCCGAAGGGCTAGAGGCCGCTAAGCCATTTATTCAGACACTGTGTGAAGCGCAGCAGGATCTTGCGAACCGGGCTGCTAAACCAACCGCTCAGTTCCCGCTCTACCCCGAGTACTCCGACGACGTCTACCAGGCGCTGTCCGCCGCGGTCCACAATGAGCTGGCCACTGCGCTGACCATCGCGGCCAAGCAGGAGCGTGAAGTCGAACTAGATCGCGTCAAAACCCTCGCCATGGACAAGATGCTCCCGCGGTTCGAGGGCCGGGACAAAGAAATCAGCGCGGCCTTTCGGTCGTTGACCAGCACGCTGATCCGGGAGCGTATTCTCCGAGAGCGGGTGCGTATTGACGGTCGGGGTGTCGTGGATATCCGGCAGTTGGCCGCAGAAGTTGACCTCGTGCCCCGAGCGCACGGCTCGTCGCTATTCGAACGCGGCGAGACGCAGGTTCTCGGAGTCACCACCTTGAACATGGTGCGCATGGAACAGCAGCTGGACACGCTCTCCCCGCAAACCCGCAAGCGCTACATGCACAACTACAACTTTCCGCCGTACTCCACGGGCGAGACCGGCCGAGTGGGGTCTCCGAAGCGTCGTGAGATCGGCCATGGCGCGCTCGCGGAGCGGGCGCTTCTCCCGGTGCTGCCCTCGCGGGAGGATTTTCCCTACGCGATTCGTCAGGTGTCTGAGGTTATTGGCTCGAACGGTTCCACTTCGATGGCTTCGGTGTGCGCGTCCACGATGGCACTGCTCAATGCGGGGGTGCCGCTCAAGGCGCCGGTCGCTGGCATTGCCATGGGCCTGGTATCTGATGAGGTGGACGGTAAAACCGAGTACGTCGCTCTCACCGACATCCTTGGCGCTGAGGACGCGTACGGCGACATGGACTTCAAGGTGGCCGGGACCAGGGACTTCGTAACCGCGCTGCAGCTGGACACCAAGCTGGGTGGTATCCCCGCGACGGTGTTGGCCGCCGCGCTCAAGCAGGCCCGGGATGCTCGACTGGCTATTCTCGACGTCATGGTCGAGGCCATCGACACCCCGGACGAGATGAGCCCCCACGCTCCCCGGATCATCACTCTCACAGTGCCGGTGGACAAGATCGGTGAGGTCATCGGGCCCAAGGGCAAAGTCATCAATCAGATCCAGGAGGACACCGGCGCTGATATCAGCATCGAGGATGACGGCACCATTTACATCGGGGCTACCGAAGGCGCCGCCGCCGAAGCCGCTCGCGTCGCGGTCAATCAGATCGCTAATCCGCGGCTGCCCGAGGTGGGTGAGCAGTACCTGGGCTCAGTGGTGAAGACCACCACTTTTGGCGCGTTCGTCTCGCTGTTCCCGGGCAAGGATGGACTGCTGCACGTGTCGCAGCTACGCCGGATGGCCGGTGGCAAGCGGGTGGATAACGTAGAAGACGTGGTCAAGGTCGGCGACAAGGTTCAGGTCCAGATCAACGAGATCGACCCACGAGGCAAGCTTTCACTTGTCCCGGTTCTGGAGGAGGAAGCCGCCCAGTGAAAAAAGACAATAGCTCAGTGAGGAAGAACAGTTCCGGGATGACAGCGACGGCATCCTTAGGGCAAACGTTGCCCTTAGACCAAGAACCCGGCGCTCCAACGCTGTTGTGGCGCGGCACGGATGGCGGTGAGATCCGGCGCACCATCCTGCCCGGCGGATTGCGGGTCATCACCGAGTCTGTGCCCACAGTTCGCTCGGCCGCGTTCGGCATCTGGGTAGGTCTGGGGTCCCGTGACGAGACACCTTCGTTGGCCGGGGCTACCCATTACCTAGAACATCTGCTGTTCAAAGGCACAAAGCGACGCGCCGCCCTGGATATTTCGGCTGCGCTCGACGCGGTCGGCGGTGAGATGAACGCCTTCACCACCAAGGAGTACACCTGCTACTACGCCCGGGTGCTTGACTCGGATCTGCCGTTGGCGATCGACGTCATCTGTGATGTGGTGACCTCGTCGCTGATCCGTGCTGAGGATGTGGACAGCGAGCGGGATGTGATCTTGGAAGAGATCGCCATGCACGAGGACGATCCCACGGATACCGTGCATGAGACGCTAGCCCAGACGTTGCTGGGGGACCATTCCTTGGGCCGCCCAGTGTTAGGCACTGTGGCATCCATCAAAGGGCTGAACCAGGCTGAGATCGCACAGTATTACCAGTCTCACTACTGTCCTCCCTCTATGGTGGTGACCGCAGCCGGCAACGTGGACCACGCGCAGGTGGTGAAGCTGGTCGAAGCCGCCTTCCAGACAGCGCACATGCTCGGGAAGTCAGCGGTTGCTCCGGCGCCGCCACGGATAGGCAGTTACCCGTTGCACGCGGATGGCCAGGTAGCTATCGTGAATCGGCCCACCGAGCAAGCCAACCTCGTGCTCGGCTTGCCAGGGATGCCGCGCACTGATGACCGGCGGTTCGCCCTCGGCGTGCTCAACAGCGTGCTCGGCGGCGGCGCCAGCTCGCGGCTTTTCCAGGAGGTCCGGGAGAAGCGTGGCTTGGCATATGCGGTGGGCAGCTTTGCCACCTCCTACGCTGACCTCGGCGTTGTCGGCATCTATGCGGGATGTCTGCCTCACAAGGCTCATGACGTGCTCCAGCTTTGCCGGGCGCAGCTGCGTAACGTCGCCGAGAAGGGAATCACGGCTGAGGAACTGACTCGAGGCATTGGCCAGCAGCGGGGGTCTTTGGTTCTCGGTCTGGAGGACACTGGGTCGCGAATGAGCCGTCTTGGCAAGAGTGAACTGGTCTATGGCGACCTACCCAGTGTGGACGAACTCCTGGATCGAATCGCCGCGGTAACCCAGGATGAGGTAGCTGAGGTAGCCCACGAGGTGTTCGGGGCTGCTCCTACTCTCGCGGTCGTGGGGCCATTCGATGACAACCACGATTTTGCCGCCGCACTGAGGTGAGTGGGATCCGGGTCGGTGTGCTGGGGGCCGCTGGGCGCATGGGTTCTCAGGTGTGTCGGGCTGTCGCCGCCGCTGAGGATCTCACCGTGGCCGCCCGCGTCAGTTCTCGGGACGACGTGAACGATTTGCCTCGATCCGGCGTCCAGGTGGTGGTGGACTTCACCCATCCTGACACTGTCATGAGCAATCTGGAGTCCTGTATTTCGCACCACATCTCGTGTGTGGTAGGGACCAGCGGCTTTGATGCTGATCGGCTGACTGTGCTGCGCTCCTGGTTGGCTGACCGGCCTGAGGTAGGGGTGTTGGTAGCGCCGAATTTCAGTGTAGGCGCGGTGTTGATGATGCGTTTCGCCACGCAGGCCGCTCGGGTTTTCTCTTCCGCCGAAATTCTCGAAATGCACCATCCGGAAAAGGCTGACGCGCCGAGCGGCACGGCGCGTCGCACCGCGGAACTGGTTGCCGCGGCGCGTCGTGCCGCGGGTCTGGGTCCCATGCCGGATGCGACGAGTGCGGCGCTGGCGGGCGCGCGTGGCGCGCGGGTCGCGGACATTCCAGTGCACGCGATACGTGTCCGTGGCCTCGTTGCCCATCAGCAGGTTATATTCGGGGACGACGGAGAGACCTTGACTGTCCGTCACGATACCTCGGACCGATCGTCTTTTATGCCCGGGGTGCTATTAGGCATCCGGCGGGTTCGTGCCACACCCGGGTTAACCGTGGGCCTGGAACACTACCTCGATCTCGAGTAGACCATGGCGCCACGTCGGCTAGTCGTTTTTCTTGTCGTCCCGCTGCTGGGCTATGTCACGCTGGTGGGGTGGCGTGGCGTGGTACTCGTTCGAGACGGCCGAGGGCCGTTCGTCGCCCTGGGCATAGGCGTTCTGCTGCTCCCCGTGGTGGGGTTGTGGGTGGTGTGGCAGGAGCTGAGGTGTGGCGGGAAGGCGCAACAGCTGGCGCGTGAGCTGGCGTCCGAGGGCGGGTTTGCCGCGGATGAGCTACCTCGCCGCCCTAGCGGCCGGGTAGATCTGGCCGCGGCCGACGCGATATTCGCCCAGCGGCGGGCTGAAGTCGAGCAAGCTCCGAACGATTGGCGGGCCTGGTACCGCCTGGCTATGGCTTATGGTGACGCTCGTGACATTCGCCAGGGACGACAAGCCCTGCGCCGAGCCATCCACCTGCATGGCTAGGAGCTGTTATTTATCGTCAGCTGTGATGGTAAGCGCGGCCCCGGGATTTGATACCGACCACGGTAACGATCCGAGCGGTCTGATCGATCTCGTAGAGAATCCGGTAGCCGCCCCGGCGAGCGCTCCATGTGCCATGGAAGGGTGGATCAAGCGATTTACCAACTCGACGGGGGTTCTCCAGGAGATGACCATTGATGAATTCATACGCTGCCCAGGCGATACGTTCGGGAAGACCTCTGGGTGGTGATTGGCTCAACGATCGTTGCGCCGCCGCGGTGATCTTCAGCTGATACAGACCTTGAGAGGCTGTCACAGGTTGCTGGTCTGTTCGATGGCGCGACGGGCAGCCATTGCCTGGGCCAGCTCATCAGCGCTGAACACTTGC
>Ga0187894_10000173_pt1 | contig 84968 bp, 65 predicted proteins | sample GBC1701081metaG_FD_136650 | JGI IMG/M metagenome (GOLD analysis project Ga0187894, IMG submission 136650) | White microbial mat communities from a lava cave in the Kipuka Kanohina Cave System on the Island of Hawaii, USA - GBC170108-1 metaG ...
AAACGCTGATAGAGTTGGCGCCGCTCGAGGTGCATGGGCCTGCGGAGTCAGCACCGACAGATAGGGCCAGCACAGCAAGCGTCGAGAACAGCTTCAAGCTCACTTGACCTCCAGGCGTCTAACTCACATTCGACTGGGCGGCGGATTGCGATATCTCATGTGATGGGCCGATCTGCCAACTGGTGTGGCTGGTCAGCCGGTGCCGCCCAAATTTCACCACCCCCACGAGATGGCGCAGGGTGGGGCTGTGGACAGATAAATGATTATGCTGCAAGTGGGGGCGGATAAGAAGGGGGAATAAGAATGGAAGCAGTCCCTGCAGGCGGCCACCGGGGCGGCGGAAGACGGCCCGTGTCAGCTCGTCTGCGAACCGGTCGCTCATGGAATCGGTCCACCCGGCCCGTCCAGGGTTCAGCACGGCGCGGCAGCCGCGGTCGAACCTGGACTACTCATGGAGGTCCGTTCTGAACGAGACGCTGAGTGGCCGAGCCGTGAGCCTACAGCCACCCGCGGCTGGCGTAGTCGGCCAGAGTGATGACCAGCAGGATGCCAAGCCAGATCAGGGCGCCCGAGATCATCACCCAGACCAGCCGGCCTCCGTAGCGCACGTGCATGAAGTACAGCACCACCAGCGTGGCCTTCACGCAGGCGATGCCGAGTGCAATGACGGTGTTGAGCGGGCCGAAGTCCTGGAAGGCGGCCCAGACCGTCAGGGCCGTCAGGATCATCAGGGCAGCGAACACCGCGAAGTAGATCCGCGGCGGGACGACGTGGCCCGACATCAGTGGCGCCCCAGCAGATAGAGCAGCGGGAAGAGAAAGATCCAGACGATATCCACGAAGTGCCAGTACAGTCCGATCATCTCCACGGGGGTGTAGTACGACGGTGTGAAGCGGCCCTTGAGGCTGCCCGCCAGCAGCCATGCCAGCAGGCCGAAGCCGATGATCATGTGCAGCGCGTGCATGCCGGTCATGGCGAAATAGAGCGAGAAGAACAGCTGCGCGTGCCGCCCATCCGCTCCTTCGAAGTGGAAGCCCGGCCCCGGGACGTGCCCCTCGGCGAACTTGTGCTGGTACTCGACTGCCTTGATCCCGACGAAGACGCCTCCCAGCAGCATCGTCAGGATCAGGAAGACGACGAGCTGCTGCCTGCGGCCAAGCTGCGCGGCGTGCACCGCCATCGCCATCGTCAATGACGACACGATCAGCACGACGGTGTTGATTCCTCCCAGCCTGACATCCAGATGATGGCTGGCGGCGGCCCAGGCGGCCGGGTAGGCGATGCGGTAGACCGCGTAGGCCAGGAACATGCCGCCGAAGAAGAGAATCTCCGTGAGCAGGAAGACCCACATCCCCAGCGTGGAGGCGTCTTTCTGCTGGTCGGCGTCTTCGAACTGATGGGCGTGCAGCGCCCCGGCGTGCGCGTCAGCCAACGGGCGACTCCTTCCCATGCGTCCCGTAGGCGTAGGCTTCCTCGGTGACCACGGGCGTGACGGGGAAGTTCTCCACCGGCGGCGGCGATGGAGTGGTCCATTCCAGCCCTCTGGCGCCCCACGGGTTGTCGCTGGCCGGCTTTCCGTAGCGCATCGACCAGAAGAGGTAGACCAGCGGGATGAGATACCCCACGCCGAGGATCGACGCGCCGGCGGTGGACATCACGTTGAGCACCTGGAACTCCTCGGGATAGGCGTGATAGCGCCGCGGCATGCCGAGGTATCCCAGGATGAACTGCGGAAAGAATGTGAGATTGAATCCGATGAAGATGATCGCCGCGGAGATCCTCCCCCAGAACTCCGAGTACATCCGGCCGGTGATCTTGGGCCACCAGAAGTGCAGCCCGCCCAGGTACCCCATGATGACCCCTCCCACCATGATGTAGTGGAAGTGCGCCACGATGAAGTAGGTGTCGTGCACGTGCACGTCGAGTCCGATCGAGGCCAGGAACAGTCCTGTCAGTCCGCCGATGGTGAACAGCCCGATGAACCCGAAGGCGTAGATCATCGGCGTCTCGAAGGTGATGGTCCCCTTGTACAGAGTCGCGGTCCAGTTGAACACCTTGACCGCCGACGGCACCGCCACGACGAACGACAGCACCGAGAAGACCAGCCCGGCGTAGACCGACTGGCTCGACACGAACATGTGATGGCCCCAGACCAGGAATCCCACCAGGGCGATGGTCAGGCTGGAAAACGCGATGAAGCTGTAGCCGAAGACCCGCTTGCGGGAAAAGCACGCCACCAGCTCGCTGATGACCCCCATCGAGGGGAGGATCATGATGTAGACAGCCGGGTGGGAGTAGAACCAGAACAGATGCTGGAACAGGACCGGGTCGCCTCCCAGCGCCGGGTCGAAGATACCCAGGTGCAGGCCGCGCTCGAGGGCCAGCAGCAGGATCGTGATGGCCACCACCGGCGTGCCCAGGATCATGATGATCGAGGCGGCGTAATGCGCCCAGATGAACAGCGGCAGCCGGAACCAGGTCATCCCCGGCGCCCGCATCCGGTGGATCGTCACGATGAAGTTCAGACCGGTCAGGATGGACGAAAAGCCGGTGATGAAGATCCCCACGCCGGTCACCAGCACGTTGGTGTTGGACCAGGCGGTGGAGTAAGGGGTGTAGAAGGTCCAGCCGGTGTCCACTCCCCCGCTGATCATCGCCCACAGGGTGAACAGCGCGCCGATCGTGTAGATGTACCAGCTGAGCAGATTGACCCGCGGGAAGGCCAGGTCGCGCGCTCCGATCATCATCGGCACGAGGAAGTTGCCCAGGACGGCCGGCACCGCCGGGATCAGGAAGAAGAAGACCATGGCGATGCCGTGCATCGTGAACATCTTGTTGTAGGTCTCGGACTGCATCAGGTCGCCCGCCGGAGTGAGCAGCTCGAGGCGCACCAGCAGCGCGAAGATGCCGCCGATCATGAACATGACCGTCGCCGAAATCAGGTAGAGCAGCGCGATCCGCTTGTGGTCCTTCGTCAGGAGCCACGACCTGATGCCGTAGTCATGGTTCAAGTAATGGCTCACGAGCCGCCTCCGCGCGCCGGCTGCGCTGCGGACGGTGCGGCCCCGGCGGACGGGCCGGGCCCCAGCGTCTTGATGTACTCGATGATCTGGAGCATCCCTTCTTCGGAGATCATCCCCCGGTAGGTCGGCATGAGCGGCTCGAACCCTTCCACCTGCATCGCGCGGGGATCCTCGATCGACTGGCGCAGGTAGATTTCGTCGGCGGTGGCGGCGCTTCCCCCCGCCAGCCTGACCTGCCTGCCGAAAAGCCCGGTCAGGGCCGGTCCGCGGGCCCCCGAGCCGGGATTGTGGCAGGTGATGCAGCCCAGCGAGTTGAACAGCCGCTCGCCTGCCTGGGCGGGCGTCAGGTCCGAGACGTCGCCGCCCAGCCACGCCTGGAAATCATCCGGCTGCATCACCACCACCGAGCCGATCATCTGGGAGTGCTTCGTGCCGCAGTATTCCGCGCAGAAAAGATGGTAGGTGCCGGGGCGCGTGGGCTTGAACCAGACGGTGCTGTAGCGGCCGGGCAGCACATCCATCTTCACCCTGAAGGCAGGAACGAAGAAGCTGTGGATGACGTCCTCGGAGGTCATGGTGAGCTTCACGGCGCGCCCCACCGGGACATGCAGCTCGTTGATCTCGCGCCGGCCGCTGAGATGCTGCAGCTTCCACATCCAGCGCTTGCCCACTACGAGGACATCCATCGTGTCCTCGGGCGGACGCGCCATGTGGAAGTAGAGGCCCGCCCCCCAGGTGAAGATGAACATGACGATCCCCAGGGGGATCAGCGTCCAGATCATCTCCAGCGTGTTGTTCCCCTCCGGGGCGTTGCTGCGATCGGCGCGCGACTTGGCGCGGTAGCGGACGGCGAAGGTCAGCAGCAGGCCGGCGATCAGCAGCGACATGACGGCCGACAGCGCCACCAGGAACAGATAGAGGGCATCCACCTGCCAGGCCATGCTGGAGGCCTGCTTGGGAAAGAGCGGCAGGTCACTCAGCATGCAGGCGCGCCTCCGGTGCCGCAGAACGCAGCATGCCTCGCCGCTCCCTCCGCAGCATCACGATGATGAACCCGGCCAGCGCGGCCACCGTGATGACGCCGCCGATCCGCATCACGCCGATCGCCGTGGGGCCGTACCGGCCGGTGGCCGGGTCGTACTGGTAGCAGAGCAGCTTGATCTGATCCACCAGCGTGCCGATGCGCCCCTGGGAGGCTTCCACCAGGGCGAGCCTCAGGTCCTTGGGGGAATACTCCAGGCCCAGGAAGTAGTGCGACACCTTCCCCTGCGGGGTGACGACCATGATGCCGCTGGCGTGCGCGTACTGATCGGAGCGCGGGTCGTAGACGTAGCGGAAGCCGATCTGCTGCGCGAGGGCGCGCACGGTGGCTTCGTCCGCCGTCAGGAAGCGCCAGCCGGAGGCGTCGGCGGTATGGCCGTAGCGCTCCAGCGCCCTGGCGCGCGCAGTGGTTGCCGACGCGGCCGTGTCGCGCGGATCGATCGACACGGTGACGACCTGGTAGTCCCGGCCGGGCTGCATTCCCGCCGAGCGCATGACTTCCATGGTGGACGCCAGCGCCTGGACCACCAGCGAGCAGAGCATCGGACAGCGGTAGTACGCCAGCACCAGCACCACCGGCCGCTCCCCCGCGATCCCGGCCAGGGTGACGGCGCGTCCTTCTTCGTCGCGCAGAGGCGCGGTCATTTCAAGCCGGGCGCCGAGCTTCTGATCGATGCCGATCTCATCGAATGGTGGTCGCACCGCCGGGCCCGGCTGTGCCAGCACCGCCCCGCAGCCAGGCATCAGCCAGACAAGGGCAGCGCACACGCCCCGGGACGTCAGGCTGTTCACGGCGCGGCCTCGGCCGCAGGCGCGGCGCGCGCGGGCAGGCCGCGCTGTACCGTCAGCTCCATCGCCCGCTGGACTGGAAGGCGCACCACGCCCCCCGGCTGGTCGATCCAGCCGTAGCTGTCCAGCCTCACCTGCTCGCCTGCGAGGAACAGCTCCTTGTCGGCCACCGGGTGCGCCTGGAGCCTGGGCTCCGACGGCAGCGCGGGAGGCCTGCCGGCCAGCGTCCAGGGCCGGCCCGGGCGCGCGGCTTCGCGCGCGGCGAGCAGGTTGAACACCAGCACCATCGCCACCATCGCCGCACCGGTCAGGGCCACCAGCAGCACCGCGACGCCCGAGACGCGGCGCACGTGCACATCGCGTGTCTCGTATCCGGGCCCGGCGCCGCCCGGGCGCGCGTCACGACTCATGGCCATCGCTGAGCGCCTCCTGGAGATACGGGTCGCGCATCGGCAGCAGCGGCATCCTGCCCAGCTCGCGCGCGAACAGCCAGAGCCAGAAGCCTCCGAGCGCCACCGGAGCGCCGATATCGAGCCAGTGGACCTGGAACCGGCCGGGCTCGCCCCAGGCCGGCGCCATCATCCAGTACAGGTCGACGATCCGGATGCCGAAGACCAGCAGGGCCACCTTCACGAGCCGTCCGGCGTCCCGCTTCACGCGCCGCATCAGCAGCAGCAGGAACGGCAGCGCGAAGTGCAGCAAGATCACCGCCAGCCCCACCCACTCCCAGCCGCCCTGCAGCCTGCGCAGGTACCAGGGGATCTCTTCGGGCAGGTTGCCGCCGTATGCGATCAGGAACTGCGACAGGGCGAAGTAGGCCCAGACCATCACGAAGGCGAACAGCAGCTTGCCCAGATCGTGCATGTGATTCGCCGTGATGACGCCGGAGAGCGGCTCTTCGCGCGCCAGCAGGACCAGCATGGCGATGGCGAAGCTGAAGGCCGAGACGGCCATCCCGGACATCAGCAGCACGCCGTAGATCGTCGAAAACCAGTGCGGCTCGAGCGACATCACCCAGTCCACCGAGGCGAAGGTCATGGTCAGCACGAACAGCAGCAGGCCGGGGGCCGAGACGAGCTGGAAGCGGCGGACGAGCTTCTCGTCTCCTGTCTTGTCCTGCGCGCGCGACATCCTGTTGAGCAGCCAGACCAGCCCGATCCATGACGCAAAGTAGATCGCCGCCCGCACCGTGAAGAAGCTCACGTTGAGATAGGGCTGCTTGTGCTGCAGCAGGGGATCCGCGGCCACCTCCCCGGGCCGCGCCCAGGCGTAGAGGCGCGGCAGGCCGAACAGCAGCGGCACGAACAGCAGCGCCATCCAGGGAAGCGTGCGGGTGGCCGCCTCCAGGATGCGCCGGATCACCAGCCCCCAGGCCCCTCCGGTGACGTGCTGGATCATCACGATCGCCAGGCAGCCCAGCGCGACGCCGGCCCAGAAGAGCCAGCCGAACAGATAGGCGCGGAAGAACTGGTCGAGATCGAGCCAGGCGCCGATCAGCGTGATCAGCAGCCCGACGCAGGCGGCGGCCAGCGCCGGCCGGCGCAACCGGTTGAGCCCCGCGAGCGCCGGCATCAGTGCTGCTCTCCTGTCTTGTCCTGGCCGCCGGGCGCGGACTGCGGCGCGTCGAGCCTGCCGCGCTCGCCGGGCGGCACGTCGGCCAGAGTGCCCGCCTGCGTGAGCTGCAGCGCCCGCATGTAGGCCACGATCGCCCAGCGATCCTCCGGCTTGATCTGCGCCGCGTAGCCGTTCATCCGGCCGTACCCCACTGTGATGACATCGAAGAGATAGCCCGGCTCGATCGTCCTGAGCCGCTCGATGTGAAAAGACGCCGGCTGCGACAGGCCGCGCTGCACCACGATGCCGTTTCCAGTCCCGAGCCGGTCGTGGCAGGGAGCGCAGAAGATGTCGTAGCGATCCCGCCCGCGCTCCATGACCGCCATGGTGATCGGGAAAGGAAAAGCCGTGGCCGCCGCGCCGTTCACCTTGCCCCGGTAGAGGTGGTCGTCCTCGTGGAGCTGGCCGCGCGCCACGGTGCCCGCCACCGGCGCGCGCGACGCGCGCCCGTCCTCGAAGAAGCTGCTGGCCTCCAGCGGGCTGTAGCTGGGCTGATCGTGCATGTCCTGCCGGCAGCCTGACAAAGTCAGGGCCGCGGATGCCGCCAGAACCAGCGCTGCCAGCTTTCGTGAAGACGATGCGCGCTCAGTAGTCAACGGCGGACACCTCGCTGGGATGCAGCGATTCCAGGAACTGTCGAGTGCGGGCAGCCTCGAAGAGGGGATCCTCCGCTTCGATGCACAGGAAGAACCGATCCTGGGTGGCCAGAGCGAAGTTGGTGGCGTTGAAGATGGGGTGATGCGGCCGCGGCAGGCCATTGAGCGCCAGCATGCCGAGCACCGCCATCAGGGCGGCGCCCAGGATGGCGCACTCGAAGGTGATCGGCACGAACGACGGCCAGCTGTGCATCGGGCGGCCTCCGACGTTGACCGGATAGGCGTGCACCGCGGTGTAGTACTGCATGAAGTAGCCGGCCGCGCCCCCCAGCAGCCCTCCCGCCAGCACCAGCTTCGGCAGCCGGCCCCGCGTGTGCCAGCCGAGAGACTCGGCCAGCTCTTCGATCGGGTAGGGAGTGAAGGCGTCGAGCTTGCGGTAACCGTGATCGTAGGCGCGCTGCGCCGCCGCAACGATGGCAGCCGGCTCGCGGAACTCGGCGATCAGGCCGTAGATGCCGGAGCGCTTCATGGCTCGTCCTGCCTGGTATCGACCCCGGGCTTTATCTCCGCCGCCGGGAGGATCATCCGCATCTCGGAGATCGAGATCATCGGCAGCACGCGGATGAAGAGAAACAGCAGGCTGGTGAACAGTCCCAGCGTTCCCAGGAAGGTGGCCCAGTCGAAGATCGACCCGGAGTACATCCCCCACGCCGAGGGCATGAAGTCGCGGTGCAGGCTCGTCACGATGATGATGAACCGCTCCAGCCACATCCCGGCGCTGACCACCAGCGCGATGCAGAACAGCGCCGCCGGGCTGGAGCGCACCTTCGAGAACCAGATGAGCTGCGGCACGACGGCATTGCAGAGAATCAGCGCCCAGTAGAGGAGCGCGTAGGGGCCCGTCATGCGGTTGTGGATCATGAACTCTTCGTAGGGATTGCCGCTGTACCAGGCAAAGAAGATCTCCACCATGTAGCCGTAGACCACGATCAGGCCGGTGGCCAGCATCACCTTGGCCATGTTCTGCAGATGCCGCTGGGTGATGAAGTCTTCGAGGCCGTACACCTTGCGCAGCGGGATGGCGATGATCAGCACCATCGCGAAGCCGGCGTAGATGGCGCCGGCCACGAAGTAGGGTGGAAAGACCGTGGCGTGCCACCCGGGGATGACCCCCATGGCGAAGTCGAAGCTCACCACCGTATGCACCGACAGCACCAGCGGCGTGGACAGCCCCGCCAGCAGCAGGTAGGCCACTTCGTAGCGGTGCCAGTGCGCCGTGGAGCCGCGCCAGCCCATCGCCAGGATCCCGTAGATGTGCTGCAGGACCTTGTTGGAGGCGCGGTCGCGCAGCGTGGCCAGGTCGGGGATCAGCCCCACGTACCAGAACATGGCCGACACCGTGGCGTAGGTGGAGACGGCGAAGACATCCCAGACCAGCGGGCTGCGAAACTGCGGCCAGATCCCCATCGTGTTGGGGATCGGCAGCATCCAGTAGGCCAGCCACGGCCGGCCCATGTGCAGCAAGGGATAGAGCCCCGCGCAGGCCACGGCGAACAGCGTCATCGCTTCGGCGAAGCGGTTGATCGAGGTGCGCCATTCCTGGCGCAGCAGCAGCAGGATGGCCGAGATCAGCGTGCCGGCGTGGCCGATGCCGATCCACCAGACGAAATTGATGATGTCGAAGCCCCAGCCGACGGGGTTGTTGATCCCCCAGACCCCGACCCCCTTGACCAGCAGCGTCCCGACCGCGTACAGCAGCACCATCACCAGCAGGAAGGCGATGCCGAAGCCCAGGAACCACCCGCCCGGCATGCTGCGGCCCAGCACGATCGAGCTGATCTTGTCGGTGACGGTGGTGAAGTCGTGGCCCGGCCCCACGATCTCGGAGGTGCGGCGTGCGGCGTGGCTGGAGACCATTCCCGGCGTCAGGACATCATGCTCGGAGGAACGGCACTTCTTCTCCGGCATCGCCTAGGCCTTTTCGAGCTCGGGGTTGGGGTTGCGCAGGGCCGCCAGGTAGGTGGTGCGCGGCCTGGTGCCCAGCTCGGTCAGCAGCCCGTAATTGCGCGGGTCGGCGCGCAGCGTTGACACGCGGCTGGCCGGATCGTTCAAATCGCCGAAGGTGATCGCCTGGGCCGGGCAGGCCTGCTGGCAGGCGGTGAGGATCTCCCCGTCGCGGATCGGCCGATCCTGTTTCTGCGTCTCGATGCGGGCCTGGTTGATCCGCTGCACGCAGTAGGTGCACTTCTCCATCACGCCGCGGCTGCGCACCGTGACGTCCGGGTTGTGCAGCAGCTTGAGGCTGGGCTCCTTGAAGTCCTGGTAGAGCAGAAAGTTGAATCTTCTTACCTTGTAAGGGCAGTTGTTGGCGCAGTAGCGCGTGCCGACGCAGCGGTTGTAGACCATGTCGTTGAGCCCTTCGCTGCTGTGCACCGTGGCGCCCACCGGACAGACCGTCTCGCAAGGGGCGTTCTCGCACTGCATGCACGGCACCGGCTGGTTCCAGATCGCCGGGTCGTTCTCGTCCCCTTCGAAATAGCGGTCCATCCGGATCCAGTGCATCTCGCGGCCGTTGGCCACCTCCGACCTGCCCACGATCGGGATGTTGTTCTCCGCCTGGCAGCCGATGACGCAGGCGTTGCATCCCACGCACGAGTTCAGGTCGATCACCATCCCCCAGGCGTGCCCTTCGTACTTGTAGGGAGGAAAGAGCGATTCCTCCCGAGCCGGCTCGTGCGCGGCGTGCTTGACGAAGTCGGGATGCGCGTGGAACTCATCCAGCGAGGCCCAGCGGACGAGGCCGCGCCCCTCCATCGAGCCGTGCAGCTGCGTGCAGGAGAGCGCGTGGGTGCCATCCGTGGGCTTGAGAGTCGCGCCGTGCGCCAGCCAGAGAGCGCTCGAGGCGCGCAGCGCGCCGGCATCGAAGCCGGCCCCTTGTCCCACGCGCCCAGTGCGGTTGCGCCCGTACCCCAGGTGCAGCGCCACGGTGTTGAAGGCCTGCCCCGGCACGATCCAGACGGGCGCCTCGATGGTGCGTCCGCCCACGCTCAGCTCGATCACATCGGAGTTCTCGAGGCCCAGCTTCCAGGCCAGCGCCGGCGCGAGCAGCGCTGCGTTGTCCCACGTGAGCCGCGTGATCGGGCGGGGCAGCTCCTGCAGCCAGCCGTTGTTCACGAAGCGGCCATCGTAGGCGGAGGGATCAGGCCTGAAGACGATCTCCAGCCCCTCCGCGGCCGGAGCCTGCCCCGGCCGGCTCATCCAGTCGGTGCGCAGCGTTACATTCTTCGCCGGAAGAGCAGAGCCCGCGACGAGTCCGTCGTGCAGGGTGCGCCGCCACCAGCGCTCGAAGTCCATCCCCTGCTCCAGCCGTCCCCTCCAGTGCTCCCGGAGCAGGTCGTAGGCCGGGCGGCCGGCATTGCCGGTGAGCGCTCCGAGAAGCTCGATGGTGGTGCGGCCGTCGTAGAGCGGCGCGATCATCGGCTGCTGGATCGTGATGGTGCCGTCCCAGGCGCGGGCATCACCCCACGCCTCCAGCTCGTGCGCCATCGGCACGTGCCAGTGGCACCGCGCCGATGTCTCGTCATCGTGCGATCCCAGATGGATGCTCAGCCCCGCGCTGCCGAGCGCCCCGGCGAAGTCCAGGTCCACCGGCGCGCTGTAGGCTGGATTGCCTCCCAGGATCAGCAGCAGGTCCACCGCGCCGGCCCGCAGATCCGCGGCGAGCTGGCTCAGCCCGGAAGCCTGATCGGGATCGCCGGCCTCCACCGGATCGGTGAAGGTGACGGTGCGGCCGATCGCGCCAAGGTGGCTGTTCAGAGCGTGCGCGAGAGCGTGCACGGCGGGCGGCTGGTGGTCTCCGGCCAGCACGAGACAGGCGCCGCGATGAGCCTGCAGATCGCGCGCCACCGCATCGATCCACCTGGTGTGGGTCGCCAGCCGCGAGGCGGCGCCCGGTTCCTGCGCCACGGGAAGTCCTGTGGCCGCCGCGACGGCGCGCGCGAAGTGCTCGACTTCGGAGGAGGCAAGCGGCAGCCGGTGGTCCGCCACGGCGCCGGCCGCAGAAGGCGTGCTCTCCACCATGTAGAGCCGGTTCATCCCTCCGCCGGCCTCGCCGCCGCGGCGCCGGCGCCCGGCGAACTCCCTGATATGCGCCAGCGAGGCGCCGCCCGGGGCGACGAAGTCCGCCTCCAGCGACAGGATCACGTCGGCTTTCGCGATCTGGTACTGCGGCGTGACGGGATGGCCGAATGACATGGCGGCGCCGGCGCGGGCATTGTCGCGGTTGATCGGCTCCCACGACGTCCACCGCGCGCGCGGCAATTGCGCCAGCACGGCGGCCAGCTGCGCTGCCACGGTGGGAGAGGTGATCGTCTCGGTCAGGATGCGCAGGCCGGCCCCCTGCTTTGCCGCCTGCGCCTTGATCGCCGTCACCACGGCGGAGAGCAGCTGGCTCCAGGGGGCGATGTTGCCCAGGAATGTGACCGTGCGCGAGCGATCGGGGTCGTACAGTTCCAGCGGCGCGGCCTGCATGAAGACATCGGTGGCGCCGCGGCTGGCCGGGTGATCGGGGTTTCCCTCGATCTTGGTGGGGCGTCCTTCGTGCGTTTCCACCAGCACGCCGCGCGCGAAGCCGGCCAGCGTCAGCGCCGAGGCGTAGTAGAGCGGCTTTCCCGGGACCAGCTGCTCGGGCATCTCCGCATAGGGGGCGATCGTCTCTCTGGGCTGGCGCGTGCAGCCGGTGAGTCCGGCCAGCGCCAGAGACGCCGCCATGAGTGACACAAAGGTCCGCCGCTGCACCGGATCGGCCAGGGTGTCCGCGCCGGCGGCGAACTCGTGCCTGAGAAGGTCCTGGAACTCGGGAGTCCCGGCCAGCTCCTCCAGCCCTCTCCAGTACTGCCGGCCCGTACGCCCTGCCAGACGCCCGCGCAGCGTTGCGATGCCGGCGCCTCTGGCTTCGCTCATCGATACTCCTCCATCAGCCGCATCACCGGTGGCACGTGGAGCAATCGGTGCGGGTACGGACGGCATACTCTTCGAGGAGCCTCCTGCCCAGCGCCGCCCGGTCATCGGGAGGCCTCCATCCACTCTGCATCACCGTGTCGCGCGGCTGGAGGTGCAATTCCGGGTGGCGGTGGCAGTCCACGCACCAGCTCATCAGAAGGGACGACTCCTGCCAGACCAGGGCCATCCTGTCGATGGGGCCGTGGCAGGTGACGCACGCCACCCCCTTGTTGACGTGGATGCTGTGATCGAAATAGACGAAGTCGGGCAGGTCGTGCACGCGCGTCCAGGCGATCGGCTTGCCGGTGCGGAAGCTCTCGCGCACCGGCTCGAGCATCTCACTGTCCGCGAACAGCTGCGCGTGGCAGTTCATGCAGGTGCGCGTCGGTGGAATGCCGGCGAAGGCCGACTCCTCCACCGATGTATGGCAATAGCGGCAGTCCAGGCCGACGTCGCCGACGTGGTGGGCGTGGGAAAAGGGGACGGGCTGCGAGCGCACCACGTCGGCCTGCGTGATGTAGCCGGAGCGGTTGATCTGATCGAAGACCCAGAGCGACGCGCCCACACCGAACACGGCGCCAAAGATCGTCAGGCGCGCGATGGTGTTGGTGCTGGGATGGAAGATCTGGCTCATGCTGGCCGGCGCCCCGCCCCACTCGGTGCTCGAACTGTGATGTGATCCCGTCCCCGGGCGCGCGGCATATTATCACCGCGACACCATGACCAGTCATGGCGCCTCCTGCTAGAATCGGCACGGAGCGGCGATGTCCCTCAAACAGAAGATCAATGACGACATGAAGCAGGCGATGAAGACGGCCGACAAGCGCCGCCTGGACTGCCTGCGCATGGTCAAGGCGAGGATGCTCGAGGCCGAGGTGAGCCTGCGGGCCGCCAAGGGCCGCGATTACGAGCTGGATGACGCCGAGGTGCTCGGCGTGCTGACCAGCTACGCCAAGCAGCGGCGCGACTCGATCGACAGCTTCCGCCAGGGAGGCCGCGAGGAGATGGCGGCCGCTGAGGAAGCCGAGCTGGCGATCATCCAGGAGTACATGCCGCGCCAACTCTCCGCCGACGAGATCCGCGGCATCGTGACGCAGGCCGTCGCCGCCAGCGGCGCGTCGTCCGCGAAGGACACCGGTGCCGTCATGAAGCTGGTGATGCCCCAGGTGAAGGGAAAGGCCGACGGCAAGCTGGTCAGCCAGATCGTCGGCGAGATTCTCTCGCGCAAGACGTCCGCGTCATAGTCCGGGCGCCCGCCCGGGACTCATTCGATTCCGATTTTCCTGCGCAGCTTGAGGGGCAGCTTGCCCGCCACCAGCGTGTAGGACGTGGTCAGCAGCTCGCGCAGCGCCGGGGCGGGCAGCGCGCCGCGCTTCGTGACGGCCACCCAGTGGAAGCGCGCGGCGTAGGGAGCGGGGATGATCCCATCCTTTCCGGTGAGGATCGCGAACATCTCCGGAGTCGCCTTGAAGGAGACCTTCACCGGGTCGTTCGGGTCGAACACCGCGAACATCTTCCCCCCGACCGAGTAGACCAGATCGGCTCCCCACTTGATGTCCTGCGTGGCGTGCGGCATTCGTTTGCAGAAGGAAACCATCGGATGCTCTCCTCCTGCCGGACGTCCGGTCTGCTTCATGACGCTCTCCTTGACAGCTTCGCCCGCCATTGCGCCGCATCATCGAGGCGATCCTGGCGCTCGTAGAGCTTCACCAGCTCCTCCACCGTGGCCTTCTCGCCGCGCCGTGCCGATCCCTTGCGGGCCACGACCTGCGTGGCCGCCTCGCGCAGCAGAGGCTCTGCCTCCTCTATCTTGCCTTGTCGGGCCAGGCATTTTCCGAGGCCGGCGACGGCGGTCACGCGGCGCCGGTCGTTCTCGGGCAGGCTCTTGCGGTACGCGTCCACCGACGCGCGCAAGGCGGCCTCGGCCTCCGCGTAACGGCCCGCGCTGACGATCACGACTGACAGCGCGACACCGGAGTCGAGCGTGTCCGGGTGATCGTCCCCCAGCAGCTTGCGGCGCCCTTCCCAGGATCTGCGGCACAGGCGCTCGGCGTCCACCAGCCGCCGCATGTCGTGCAGCGTGAGGCACAGATCGCACTCCGACTCCAGAGTCTCGGGGTGGGCCTCTCCGAGCACCTTCATGCGCCGCTCCAGCGCCTCCCGATGGAACCGCTCGGACTCCTCGAGGCGATCCAGGTCGTGCATCAGGCCGCCCATGTTGTGCACCGAATAGAGGGTGTCGGGATGGTCGTCGCCCAGCAGGCGCCGCCGCCGCTCCAGCACGTCCCGGTAGAGAGACTCGGTTTCCGGCAGGCGATCCAGCCGCGCCAGCACGACTCCCAGGTTATTGGCGGCCGTCAGGGTCAGTGGATGGTCCGGTCCCACGACCCGCCGGTATCGCTCCAGCACCTCCCGGAACAACGGCTCCGTCTCACTCACCTTCCCCTCGAAGAAGAGCAGCGTTCCGAGATCGTTCTGCGTGGTGATGGCGCGGGGGTCGTCCTCGCCGAACCGGCGCCGTAACCCTTCCAGCGCTTCGCGGTAAAGCGGCTCGGCTTCCTTCGTTTTGCCTTGATCCAGCAGAACACCTGCCAGGCTCCGCTTGGTCACGAGCAGCTCCTCGCTGTCGGGGCCGAGGATCCGCGTCCGCCTCTCCAGAGACTCGCGCAGCAACGGCTCTGCCTCCGCCAGCTTCCCGGCTCCCGCCAGAACCGATCCGAGCTGCGACATCGCCTGGAGGGTCTCGGGGTCGTCCGGCCCGGGCGACTCCCGCATGAGATCCAGCGCTTCGCGCAGCAGGGCTTCCGCCTCCGCGAGTCGTCCGGCCTGGGAGCGCACCATGCCGAGGGTGCGCATCACCTCCAGCGTCTGGATGTCCCGGGGGCCCAGCTCGGCGCGAAGAATCTCCCAGGAGCGCTCCACGACTTTTTCTGATTCCGTGAAGAGGCCCAGACCCTCATAGGTCTTTCCGATCTCGTGCAGCATCCGGGCACGCAGCTCGGGCTGGCCGCTCAGAGTCGTGTCGATATCGCGCGCGCCCCGGTCCAGGATCTCCCGCGCCGTGACGGAGCCTCCCTTGCTCCTGGTGGGATCCGAGACCTTGAACAGGCCAACCAGGAAGTCCGACACCTGCTCGGCGACGGCCGCCTCGCGGTGCGCCGCCGCCTCCGCCCGCTGCGCGCGCACCAGCCCCCAGATCGCAAGCCCCAGTCCGGCGACCAGGGCGGCGGCAATCGCTCCCACCGCGGCCACGCCCACCCGGTGGCGCCTGACGAACTTGGCCAGCCGGTAGGTGGCGCTGGGGGGACCGGCGACGACAGGCTGGTCGTCGAGGTGGCGCTGGACATCGGCCGCCAGCTCCATCGGCGAGCCGTACCGGCGGGTGCGATCCTTCTCGAGAGCCTTGTGCGTGATCCAGTCCAGATCGCCGCGCAGCTGGCGCTTCAGACTGAGCGGCACCGTGCCGCGGCGCGCTGCCGCCTGCGACGCCCTGTCTCCCAGAGTCGTGACGCGGCTGCTCAACAGCGGCGGCTCGTCCTCGCGGATGCGCCGCCGGACTTCCTCGTGGGTGAGACTGCGCTCCCGTGACACTTCGAAGGGAAGCGCGCCGACCATCAGCTCGTAGAGGATAATCCCCAGCGAGTAGACATCGGTGCGCGTATCGACATCGACTCCGGTCAGCTCGGCCTGCTCCGGGCTCATGTATTCAGGCGTGCCGACCAGAGTGCCGATGTGCGTGTGATAGGTGTGCTGGGTGAGGCGCTGCTGGGTCGCCTTGGCCACGCCGAAATCGATGATCTTGCAGGCAGGCTTCCCTTCCACCGGAGAGACCAGCACGTTGCCGGGCTTGAGATCGCGGTGGATGACCCCCTTCTGATGGGCGTGCTGCACTCCTTCGCAGGCTGCGATGAACAGCTTGAGCCGGTCGCGCAGGGAGACGCGGTGCCGATCGCAGTAGTCGGTGATCGGCTCGCCCGCAACGTGCTCCATGGCGAAGTAGGGCCGCCCGCGGCTGGTCATCCCGGCGTCGTAGACGCGCGCGATGCTGGGATGGTTCATGAGGGCCAGCGCCTGGCGCTCGGAGTCGAAGCGGGCGAGCACCTCGCGCGAATCCATGCCGGCTTTGATCAGCTTGAGCGCCACGCGGCGGCGGACCGGCGTGGACTGCTCCGCCAGCCAGACCTCTCCCATCCCGCCTTCACCCAGTTTCTCGAGGAGGCGGTAAGGCCCGACCTGGCGCAGCTCCGCCTCCGGCCCGTCTGCCGGAGCCCGTGTGAGTCCCTCAGGGACCAGTGTCGGGGCCGATTCCGGATCGTCGTGGTCGTCGATCTTCATCTGGGCAATCCCGGCGGGGATTCTACCGCGCGGGAGGCCCGGTACGGGAGGTGGGCCGGGAGATCAGTCCCGGAGGTAGTGGCAGGTGTACCCGCCCGGGTTCTTCACCAGGTAGTCCTGGTGGTACTCCTCCGCCGGCGTGAATGTGGCCGCCTGGACGATCTCGGTGACGATCGGCTTTCTCCACTTGCCGGAGGCGTCCACCTTCGCCTTGACGGCCTCGGCTGTCTGGCGCTGCGCCTCGTTGGCGACGAAGATGGCCGAGCGGTACTGCGTGCCGACATCGTTCCCCTGGCGGTTCTGGGTCGTCGGATCGTGCATCCGGAAGAACCATCCGAGCAGATCCTCATAGCTCAGCCTGCGGGGATCGAAGGTGACCTTGATCGCCTCGGCGTGGCCGGAGCGGCCCGTCTTCACGACCTCGTAGGTCGGGTCGGCGACCGCCCCCCCCGCATAACCCACCTCGGTGGCGATCACGCCGGGGACCTCCCTCAGGATCTGCTCCATCCCCCAGAAGCAGCCGCCTGCCAGAATCGCAACCTCGGTGACGCTCATCTCCGCTCCGCTCCCCTGTCCGCTCCCCTGTCCGCTCCCCTGTCCGCTCCCCTGTCCGCTCCCCTGATGTGCGGCCCTGCTGGTGAAGCGCCGCTCGAACTCTCCATACCCCTCCGCCTCCAGCCGGGCGGCCGGAATGAACCGCAGCGCGGCGGAGTTGATGCAGTATCGCAGGCCGCCGCGATCGGCCGGTCCGTCTTCGAAAAGGTGGCCCAGATGCGAGTCGGCGGAGCGCGAGCGGAGCTCCGTGCGGGCCATTCCGTGACTCAGATCGCGATGCTCCACCACCGTGTCCTTCTGAATGGGCCGTGTGAAGCTGGGCCATCCGGTGCCGGAATCGAACTTGTCCGTGGAGGAGAACAGCGGCTCGCCCGAGACCACATCGACATAGAGACCGGCTTCGTGATTGTCCCAGAACTCGTTGCTGAAAGCCGGCTCGGTTCCCGACTCCTGGGTGACGTGCCACTGCAGCGGCGTGAGCTTCTGTCTCAAGGCGTCCGGCGCCAGTCTGGTGTATTCCGTCCCGGCGCCATCTCCCGGGCCCTCGGCCCCGTGACCCGTGCCGGCCGTCCCTCCCCTCGCGCAGCCGCAGAGCGGCAGCGCCAGCAGGGTTGCGGCCAGCAATCCATGAATGAACGGCTCCCGTGCCATGATCTCGTGGCTGATCATAGCGGATCCTGGGGCCGCGCAAGCCCCGGATCCGCGGCTCACCGCCCTTCCCCGCCGGGGATCCGGAACGTCAAAGATGCCCAGAAGCTCTCCCAGTCGGCCGGAGAGCCATCCGATGCGATCATGTGGACAGCTTTGATCAGCCAGACTCCGGGGCCCCACAGATCCAGACGGGCGTGCCCCGCGGCATCCGTGCGGCCCGCGAGCCTTCGCGCCGGGTCGGTCTCGTTGAGCGCCACGATCAGGACACCTTCGACCGGCTTGCCCCTGAACAGGAGCGAGACCTCGAAAGGGCCTTTCCCGGTCATGGCGTAGGGATTCACGGCCGGAATCAGCTCGAGCGCCAGACCCAGGACCCGATCGTGCCCGGTCACCGCAGCCTCGCCCCCGCCGGCCGCCAGCAGCGACTTGGCACAGCGGGAATAGAGCTCCCGGGACCGTTTCTCCTGCTCGCCCCGCTCCTTGCGCAGCTGGACGATCTTCTCCAGCCCTTCCTCGACCAGGTAGCTTTCGAACTTCCCGGGCTCGAGCTCCAGATAGGCCGGGTTGTTCGTGTAGCTCACGATGGTCAATCCACCGGCCGCGATCCTGACCCGTCCGGCCGGCTCGGCTCCTGCACCACCTTCGACAGGGGTTTCACCATGAGGGCCTGTCGCCACGAACCGGACGATGCGCCGCGGATCCCTCGCCACGGCGTCTCCCTTGAAGTGCTCCCCGACCTTCAGCCTGACGGTGATCTCGCTTCCGGGATCGGGCATGAAGCTGGAGGGCTCCAGCCAGAAGTCATGGGCGAGGGCACGGCCCGCTCCGGCGGCGGCAAGCAGCGCCGCGATCAGGGCGCGCCGCGCCCGCTGGTATCTGCGTCGCGGACGATCGATCCGGGCAGAACCTGCTCCTCGCCGTCGTCGAACCGTACCTGGCACTTCGTGCCTCCGTCGTAGTCGCGCGCCCGCAGCAGGAGGGTCGCAGGCCGGGTCCCTGCCACGCAGCGCGCGGAGCCTGGCTGATCCAGCTTACGCCAGAGACGAATGAATGGATTGCGCTCCCACTCCGCGCCGATGGTGGTCTGCTCCGCGTGGCCGGGGTAGACGTCCATCTCACGTGGCAGGGACATGAGCCGTTCAATAATGGATCGCTTGAGGTCCTGGAAGGTGGTATGGCCGGGCGCGCGCGTGCCGCCGACACTCCCCTTGAACAGGGTGTCGCCCGTGAAGACGCAGCGCTCGTTCACCACGAAGGCGAGCTGTCCGAGCGTGTGGCCGGGGATGTGCAGGCAACGGACGCTCAGGTCGCCCGTGGCGATCACCTGTCCTCCCGTCAGCTCGACGTCGAGCGCGCCGAACAGCTCCTTCTCCCTCATGTGACCGCAGACAAGACAACCCAGACGATCCCGATAAAGACCGCTGTGCGCTACATGATCAAAATGATGATGCGTGCACAGGGCGTGAGTCACTGTGACGCCCAGATTCTCCACCGCGCGCAGGATCGGCTCGACCGGAGCCCCCGTGTCCACCAGGATCGCATGCCCTCCCGGCCGGTCCGCCACCAGCCAGGTATTGGAGAGCCACTGCGGGTGCAGGCTGCGCTCGATGATCATCGATTCCGTTGTCCGGGCCGAGCGTAGCACGGCCGGACTGGTTCGCACTGCCCGGCCCGGCGTCGGAGGAGTGTGGTAGCCTGCCGCGGCTGTGCCTCAGGTGGGCGTTACGAAGGGCTTGGTGCCGGTGATCCGTGCAGAATGGTCGCTAATCCTGAGATGAGGAGGGCGACTGCGCTCTACCAGCCACAGCGACGGATGGTCGCGCGCCTGCCCATCGCGGCCCTGCTCATCGTGCTCATCATGCTCACGCAGGCAGCCAGTGTGAGCCTGCTCCCGGCTCAGGAGACGCCGGCACGACAGACACCCGCAGAGGAGCCCAAGCCGCCGCGCGGCGACTGGACCAACTCCACCGAGCTGAGCCTGGTGTTCACGCAGGGTAACTCGACCATCGAGACGATCGGGCTCAAGGACACCGTCGAGTACAAGACAGCGCGCAGTCTCACCCGGTTCCGCATCGATGTCCTGCGCACCTACTCGAGCGATGACCCGTATTTCCAGGTCGATCCTGGCATCACCTTCGAGCCCGGTGAAACGCCGCAGAATATCACCACGCGGACCATCCATCCGGATCCGGATCTCGACGTCGGACGCTACTTCGCCGAGGGACGCCACGAGAGAAACCTCCCCTGGAAGATGACCTGGAACACCGGCGCGAGCTGGGATCGAAACGAAGATGCGGGAATCCTCTCCCGCACCATTCTCTTTGCCGGAATCGGACGCGTCTTCCGGGATCTCGAGGAATTCTCCTTCCGGATCAGCTACGGCCTCAGCTACACCGACCGGATCGAGGAGTTCGAGGATCCGGAGAGGGACCAGGCGTTTCCCGGCTTCCGCCTGACATCCAACCTCGAGGACAAGTGGGGCAAGTCAACCACGTACGACAACGACTTCACGTTCAATGTCAACGTCACCGACTTATCCGACTACAACGTCGACTTCATTCAGGGAATCGCCGTGTCCATGAGTGATCACCTCTCGCTGAAAGTGAGCCTCCAGTTCGTCTATGCGGGTGAGCCGGCCCTGGAGGAAGTCGATGTCATCCTGAGGGCGCGCATCGTGGATCCTGACGGCATTCCCGGCAACGGCGATGAATTCTTCGAGACCGTCAGCTCGGGCGGCAGCGAAATCACGGTCGGTCAGGATCTCCTGCGCAAGAAGAGCCTCGACAGCACCTTCCGGGCCTCGCTCCTCATCAAGCTTTAGGTATCTAGCAAGGGCGCCATCCCGAGCGGACGTGGATCGCGGTGTCCTGATCGTTTCCGCGGTCGAGCAAGAGCAGGGGTTCCCCGTCGGGGAACAGGTCGAAGGTGTTGCGCACCTCGGCGCGGGCCGGCCCTGTGCCACATCCGGCCCGCTCCTCTGCGCCGTATTCCGGGCAAGCGCGCGCCATGAGGGCGCGCCCGGCACACCTTCAGAGGAGGTCAACATGCGTCGTATTGCCCGGTTACTCATGGCCGCGTCCGCTGTCGCGGCCCTCGGCGGCACCATGCCGGCGCTGGCCGACTGCGAGCTGACGGTCTTCGGTCTCACGGACGATCAGAGAATCGTCCGGTTCAGGGCATGCCGCCCCGAGCGCGTCGTCGAGCGCGGTTTCGTCAACGGCCTGCAGGGGCAGGACACGTCCCTCATCGGCATCGACTTCCGAGTGCAGGACGGCCTGCTCTATGGCGTCGGCAACGCCGGAGGCATCTACACGATCGAGACCGAGGACGCCTCGGTCACGCTCGTCTCGCAGCTCACGGTCCCGCTGGATGGGACATCGTTCGGAGTGGACTTCAATCCGGCCGCAGACCGGCTGCGCATCATCAGTGATGCCGGCCAGAACCTGCGCCACAACGTCAATCCGGGCGGAACGACCGTGGCCGATCTGACTCTCAACTACGTGGCCGGCACGCCGGCCGCCGGCGTCACCGGCGCCGCCTACACGAACAACGATCTCGATGCGCTCACCGCCACGACGCTGTTCGACCTGGACAGCGCCATGGATCAGATCGCCCTCCAGGCGCCGCCCAACAACGGCTCGCTTTCCGCCACGGGGAAGCTGCGCCTGGATGCGGGCGCCGCTGCAGGGTTCGACATCTTCACTTCGATGACTGATGCGGGCCGCGTGAAGGGCAACGATGGCTATGCGGCCTTGAGCTCAGGCGGCGTGACCAGTTTCTACCGCGTGAACCTGCTCACCGGCGAGGCGCGCAGCGCGGGAATGCTGGGCGACTCGATCGTCGATATCGCCGTCCGGCTCGACAAGTAGGATCTGCCGGCTCCCGGTGCGGCCCCCTCCGCTCCGGGAGCCGGACAATCCGGTGTGGATGCGTGATCGAGATTCTCAAGCGCGATGTTGATCGAACGCTCAGCATCAGCGGCGGCGCGCCGTCCGCTTCATGCCGTTGTTGCGCGGCGCCTCGCAGGACCTGCTAGCGGCAACTGTCGGCGGCAGTCAACCGAGGTGGCCGACTTCAATCGGGGTCCGTGTGTTGCCGGCGCAACGCGAAGGCGCCGGTCGCGAGCCCTCGTGCAGTAAGAACCTGCCATGCGAACATCAATGCCAGAAAAATACGCTGCCCGAGTCCCGCCAGTCCATACGAGACGAAGAACAACGCGAAGGCAAGAAACGCAACAGGTGTGAGCCAGGCAAGCGACCGCAGCGCATGGTATTTGGACCCAAGTCGCCCGGCAAGCCGTAAACGACGTGTTGCGAATCCGGCGCCAACCATCAGGCTAATGAGACCAACCATGCCGGCCGTCGAGTGCAACGACTCCTCATCGGATGCCGGGGCCTCGATCCAGCGTGGCGGCGGATTCTCATTGAGAACCTGCAAATCCGAATCAAACACGCCGGCGAGAAACACACCAACACCACTCACTACGAAGAGAACGACCGCGGTCTTCGACCGAGCCGCGACGTCGAGGCCTCGTGCCATCGCAACGGCCAATGCCAGCAGTGCGCCGCCCCACACGAAGAATGCCAGCTTCATGAGCCAGCCCATTCGACCTGCCGAGTATTCACTGCCGAATCGATAGATGGGATTCAACTCGGGCTGTATAAAGGGAAACGCGACATACATGACGAATACAAAAAACAGCGTTCCCAGCGCCGCTGTGTGCGCGAGCATGACAATCGGTTTGGTCGCGTCTGTCATCGCTCCTGGCCTCCGATCCGGTTTAGCGCCGGTTACGGCTGTGCCGCCCAACGCCGGGCTTCAGCCGCGCAGCAAAGCTGCGTCGGCTGCGAGTCCTTGTTGCGCTGCGATCGGTAGCGCTGCGGGCGGAAGCATCCTTAAGAGAGCCAGCCCGCTCCACCACCCGCCAAGGAGGCCGCTCCCCCCGCCTACGGTGATCCAAAAGAGACCGTGCTGCCATTCATTCGCCTGCAGGTCCGGAGTGAACTGCAGCAGCGAGACCAGGATGACCAAGGCGAGCTCGATGAGGAAGCTGGCAACCGGAAAGCTGAGAATTGCGACGGCGGCAGCCAGCGGATGACCCTTGAGCGGAATGGCTCCGAGCCAGACCGCGCACCCCAGCACAAGGAAACCGATCAGGATGTCAGGGTCAATATCCACTGGTATGGCGTTGCCGGCCCAGGAGGCGGCAATGAATGCCGCTGCCGCGAGCGGGATGCGCGCCCACGAAAGCGACACGTAGCCGGCCAGGGCTCGCCGCTGCGCCCCGGCAACGATGATTGCGGCAACCGCCATCGCAATGCTATGGGCTGTGTACTGCGCGGGCGTGAGATCGGGGGTATGCCCGCCCGTGATGCCATGTGCGAGAAACGAGAACGGCATGAATCCAGCCAGCCATCCAATCGCGTTCCAGCGGAACCATCGCCCCGCGACGCTCGGCAGTTTCATAGCATTTCCTCCGACCCGGCCACGCTGCTCATGCGCCAGGCGCAATGCAGGGATGCGGATTGGGTCTCGCCGCGCCCGACGAGTCGAACCCCGGCGAGCCCTCGGCGCAGTCCGTCACGGGAGCCGCGAGATAGTAGAAAGCCTGACCCGGTCCGGGCTGCCCCGGGTCGATCGATCGTGACGGTCCATCGCCCAGGAAGTCGCCCGCTTCGTGGCAGACGTGATCGTAGATGCTCGGACGCGTGGCCATTCCTGTTGCGGGGATCGTGCCGCGGTAGAGGTTCCATCGCACACCGCGCCCCCGGAACCAGGTAATCTCGAACGGCCCCGGCATCTCGAGCTGCGTGATCGCTCCAGCCCCCACCGGAAGATGAGTGCACAGCGGACCACCGGGCTCGCCGCAGAGATCAAGCGTGCAGGCGTCACCATCGTCGCACGATATCGGCGTGTTCTCGCACCCTCCGGTCAGCGGGTCGCACACGTCGGTCGTGCAGAAGTCTCCGTCATTGCAGGGATCCCCTCCCGGGATGGCGCACTGTCCTGCGTTGCAGACGCCTCCGGGAGTACATCGGTCGAGATCATTGCAGAGTGTGCCGTTCGGCCGCGCTGCGTAGCTGCAGCTCCTCGTGCCGCCGGTGACGGTGCACGTGTCGATGGTACACGGATTGTCGTCGTTGCAGGCCACGGGGGAGGACTTGCACGTGCCATTGACGGGATTGCAGGAGTCAACGGTGCAGGGGTTCCCGTCGTCGCAGCTTTGCAGCGTCCCGCCGCCGCACTGGCCGCCCAGGCAGACCTCGCCTGTGGTGCAGGCGCTGGCGTCGTTGCAGCTCAGCCCGTCAGTCTCGGGCACGGAGTGGCAGCCGCCGGCCGCCTGATCGCACAGGTCGCGCGTGCAGGCGTTGCCATCGTCGCACGTCACCGGAGTCAGCTCGCATTGCCCGCTGGTCACGTTGCAGACCTGGTTGGTGCATGGATTGCCATCGTCGCAGGAGCCCGGGAGATGGACGCACTGGGCCGTCGCGGCGTCGCAGTAGTCGTGGGTGCATGCCAGGCCGTCGTCGCAGTTGGCCGGGCTGCAGCCGGTGACGGGATCGGCTTTCGAGGCGGGACCCGGGAGCCCGCCCTGCATCTGCTCCGCGATGCCATAGTCGGCCGGCGTCACCAGCCTGTCGTCGTTCAGATCCATCGCACCGCAGCGCAGCTTGAGCTCAAGCAAGGCTGCGTCAGCCCCGGGGCTGCCGTCGTCGAACCCCGGCTCCGCGATGTGAATCGAATAGTCGAGGTCCGCCCCGAAGCAGCCCGCCACCAGCACCAGGTCGGCATCGGTCACCTGCAAGTCACCGTCGATGTCCGCATCGCAGACATCGCCGAAGCCGTCGCCATCGGCGTCCTCCTGGAGGAAGTTGCCGGCGATGAGGCAGTTGTCGGCGACGTCAGGCCGTCCATCGGCATCCGTGTCAGCCACCGGGTCGGGCGGATGGCCGTAGACCGCCGCCACGGACAACTGCGGCGCGCCCGTGGTCGGGTCCACCGACGGGGTCAGCTCGAGCAGCACGCCGCGTCGCAGGTCGCCCAGGCTGACCTGGGACGGATCGAACTGACCCACGATCGCCACGCGCTGGTTGCTCTTGCGGCTCCAGATCTCAAGGCGCACGGCACCGGCCGGCGCCCCCAGAGCAGCGCCGGCTCCTGCCGGAGAGCCGGACGATATCAGCTGACCTACGTCTGCGAAGTCTCCCAGCAGCGCGTTTCCCATCTGGCTGAGCGTGTTCCCCGCCAGCGGCGCGGCGTAGATCTTCCGGTTGCTGATCTGAAAGAAACGATCGAGCACCAGCTCGTTGGCGGGATTGATGACGCTGACGATCTTCAGGAAGAACTGGGAACAGGAGCCTCCCAGGCAGGCCATCCAGGAAGGCGGACAGGGTGTGGGCGAGCCCTGCACCACGTAGCAGCCCATTCCAGCCGACACAGGGCAGGGGTCGGGCCCGGCCTGACATCCCTGGGGAGGAACGCCCTGCTCGCCGGGTCCCTTCGCGTCGGGACCGTCGCAGATCCCATCGTTGTCGTCATCGAAATCCTCACAGCTCTTCCACTGATCGGTGTCGTGATGGAGCCCGGCGCTCTCGAAAGTCGGCTCGACGCCGAAGCCGCAGCCTGCATTGAAGGCGTAGCCGGTCAGCACATGGCCATTGTCCGGGTCGTCGTCGTACGGAGTGCCATTGATGAAATCGATGCAGGTGTCGCCATCCCTGTCGGCGTCGCAGATGTCTCCGGCCCCGTCGCCATCCATGTCCCCCGTCGGCTCGGGGTGATCGGGACACAGGTCGCACGCGTCGGCGACCCCGTCGCCGTCCCGATCCGCCTGGCTGGTGTTCCTGTCCTGTGGACAGTTGTCCTCGTACTGGCAGATCCCATCGTGGTCCGTGTCGCCGCCCAGATTGAGGCAGACATCGGGGAGGCTGGCCCGCTCGGGCACCTGCGGGATGCACACATTGCGGATCTGGTTGACCGAATCGTCGCTGAAGGCATACGAGGTCACGCCGTTGACGACATAAGGCCCGTGGCAACTGGTCTTGTAGTACGACATCGCCATGTTGGTAGCCGGCTCGAAGCTGGTCTGGCTCACGCCGCCATTGCCGGAGAGCCAGCAGCTCGGCGGGCACACAGTGCGATGGGGGCTGAGATCGTCCGTGAGCCCATCCTCCGGCACGTTGCTGCACCACTCATGCCCGTCGACGGAGTTGCCGTCCTCGTCGACGTCGCCCCCCGGGCTGTTTGGATCGAAACTCTCCATCTTGGCCGGGTCGGCCGGCGTGTCGCTGATGCCACGGTGCGCATCCAGATCATGGTCCGGAGTCGGGGGGTGGGTCGCCGGATCCTGGAATGTCTGAGTGTGCACGAGGCAGAAGTAATGACCCATTTCGTGAGCCAGAACCGGGCCCAGAGTCGAGGAGTCCTCGTCGGTCGAGCAGAACTGGCCGAACAGCGCCGGGAAGGCATCGTCTTCGGGATGGCCGTACGGGGTGCCGGGGATGTGGGAGCAGCACCTGCCTCCGCCAGTGGTGAGCAGGACGCTGATCGCATGCGGATAGAGGGCCGCTACGTTCGCCCTCCATTCCTGGCGCCGGGCCTTGATCTCGTCCGAGACATCCCCTTCGCACGCCCTGGTAACGCCGTAGTAGTCGTTCTGCTGGATGTTGAAGATCACCGGGTGAAACGAGATCCCTACCCGCTCCCATTCCAGGTTCATGTTCTGGACCGCCGTCAGAAGGCGTCCGCGATGTTGCTCCTGCGAGGCGAATCCGCACATTGGATTGGTCGAAGGGCAGTGGGTAAAGATGAAGTAGTCGAAGGTCTCAGCTCCCGCGGGAGCCGCCGCGAGCAGGAACATGCCGGCGGCCAGAAGCACAATCCGGAGCCTGGTGAACATCGGAACCCTCCCTCGTCGGCCAGGAGCCTGTCTCCACATGCGACAAAACCGTGCGCGAGGGGCCATGAATCGTGGGAGTCGCTGGTCAGGCCAAAGGCGGTGGGCGTAGAATCATCGGCGGAGCGCCTGGAAATGGAGGCCGGGGTGCCTGAATTCAGACTCAGGGAAGCGGTGACCGACTCGCTCGGAGGGGCCGGACGGACGGATCCCGGCGCGGTCGACAGGCTCGTGCCGCTTGTCTACGACGAGCTTCGGGCGATCGCCCACCGCCAGCTCGCCGCCGAGGGCCGGAGCTTGACGCTGGACACAACCGGCCTCGTTCACGAGGCTTACCTCAAGCTCGTGGACGAGACACGTATCCCTGAAGGAAACAGGGCCTACTTTTTCGGGGCGGCGGCGCGGGCCATGCGCCAGGTGCTCGTGGACGCCGCGCGCCGTCGGCACAGGCTGAAGCGGGGCGAAGGGGTCGAGCCACTGCCTCTCGACGGCATCCAGGTGGCGGCCGACGATCTCGCGGCCGACATCCTCGAGCTGGAAGAGGCGCTCACGGCGTTCGCCAATCAGTACCCACGCGCGGCCCGCGTGGTGGAGTGCCGGTTCTATGGGGGGTTGAGCGTCGAGCAGACCGCCGCCGCGCTCGACGTGGCGCCCCGGACTGTCAAGCGCGAGTGGGCGCTGGCCCGCGCCTGGCTCTACCGGGCGCTGGCGGAGAGCCGGCCCGCGGGCCGGTGATGCGACGGTGGCCGCCCATCCGATAGACACTCCTGCAACCGACCCGGAGCGGATGGCCGACCTGCTCGCCGAAGCTCTGGAACGGCCACCGGGCGAGAGGGATGTCTTCCTGGACGCCGCGTGCGGTGGATCCAGCTCTCTGCGCGCCGAGCTCGACTCGCTGATCGCCGCCCATGCCGCCCAGGAGCGCGACGGCGAGTTCCTCGAGACGCTCGATCGTGCAGGGGGCGCAGCGCTGCTGGAGCACGCCGTAGCGGACCCTCCCGTCACGCGGGCGGGGCCCTACGCGCTGCTGCGCGAGCTGGGGCGGGGAGGCATGGGTGTCGTCTACCTCGGGGAGCGCGCCGAGGGGGGCTTCCGGCAGCGCGCGGCGATCAAGCTCGTCAAGCGCGGCATGGACAGCGATGCGATTCTGGCCAGGTTCCTGCGCGAGCGGCAGATTCTCGCCGGTCTCGATCATCCCAACGTGGCACGGCTCCTGGAAGGAGGCGTGACGGACGAGGGGCAGCCATGGTTCGCGATGGAGCTGGTCGAGGGCGAGCCCCTGACCGGCTATTGCGATTCCCGGCGGCTCGGGCTTGCAGATCGTCTGCGGCTCTTCACCGATGCCTGCCGTGCCGTGCAGTACGCACACGCACATCTGGTGATCCATCGCGATCTCAAGCCGGGCAACATGCTGGTCAACGGGGAAGGCCGGCTCAAGCTGCTCGACTTCGGCGTGGCCAAGCTTCTGGCCGAAGGTGACGCAGGGGCCGACGGTGCGGGAGGCCTGACGAGGGCGGGGGCTCATCCCGGAACGCTCGGCTATTCCGCCCCCGAGCAGGTCCGCGGCGCAACCGTCACGACGGCGACCGACGTGTACGGCCTGGGTATGGTGCTCTACGAGCTGATCGCCGGGCGCCGTCCGTATCCCGACGACATCCGGAGCGACCACGAGCTGGCTCGCATGATCTGTGAGACGGCGCCGCCGGCTCCATCGAAGGTCACGCCGCTTCGTCCGCAGGCTGCCCGGTCGCTCTGGGTCGACCTCGACGCGGTCATCCTCAAGGCGCTGCGCAAGGAGCCGGAGCGCCGGTATGGCTCGGCCGAAGCGCTCGAGCAGGAGATCGGGCGATTCCTAGCGGGCCAGCCGGTGGAGGCGCGCCCCGACAGCCTCGTGTACCGCGTGTCGCGGTTCGTCGGCCGGCACAGGGTGACCGTGGGCGTCACCATGGCGGCCGTGGTGGCACTCGTGGCCGGCCTGCTCGGCACGGCATGGCAGGCGATCGTCGCGGCGAGGGAGGGCGAGCGCGCGCGCATCGAGGCGCGGCGGGCGGAGCGGGTGAAGGGTTTCCTGGTCGAGATGTTCGAGGCTTCGAATCCTGAATCATCGGGAGGTCACGTGGTCACCGCGCGCGACCTGCTCGAGCGGGGCACGGAGCGGATCGAGAAGGAGCTGTCGAGCGAGCCCCTCGTGCAGGCGGAGCTGCTGGACACGATCGCCAGGAGCTTCTGGTCGCTGGGCGACTTTGACCGGGCCCTGCCCGTCGCGGAGCGGGCGCTGGAGGTCGCGCACGCAGCGTCCGGGCCCGAAGATCCTCTCGTGGCCCGGGTGCTCGATACCCTCGGAGGGATCCGGTACTCCTCGGGCGACAGGGTCGCGGCCGAGGAGACATACCGGCAGGCCCTCGCGATGCGCGAGCGGCTCCTGCCTCCCGGCAGCCCGGAGACCGCCGAGAGCAGGTCGGACCTCGGGAGAATGCTCGTCTTCCGCGGCAAGCTCGACGAGGCCGAGACCCTCCTCCGCAGTGCGCTCGTCGACCTCCGGGAGCGGCTGGGAGACGATCACGCTCTGACTGCTCTCACTCTCATCGGGCTCGCCGAAGCGGCACATCGGAGGGGGGATATCGCCACCGCCGCCGACATGCATGCTCAGGCGCTCGCCGCCCGCCGCAGGATCCACGGAGACCTGCACCCCGACGTAGCCTGGTCCTTCATGGCGCTGGGCCTCGCTCTCACAGGCAACGGCGACCCTGCAGCCGGCGAGGTGAAGCTGCGTGAGGGGCTGGTCCTCTACAGGAAGATCCTCGGCGAGGAGCATCCCTCCGTGGCGCGCAACCTCAACATGCTCGGGATCACTCTCCGCGGGAAGGGAGACCTGAAGGACGCGGAGCAGACCTTCCGCGAAGCGCTGGCGATGGAGAGGAAGCTCCGCGGCGAGGAACATCTCAGGGTTGGCAAGGTCATGAGCAATCTGGCCGGAGTCCTGGCTGAGGAAGGACGCATCGAGGAAGCGATGCCTCTCTTCGAAAAGGCCATCGCCATCCTCGGCCGGGTTTCCACGCCTGGTGATCGGGAGAAGGCCGATGCACTGAGGCAACACGCCGAAGCGCTGATCGAGGCACGAAGGCCCCGCGAAGCGCTGGCCTCCATCGAAGAGTGCATGGAGCTCTATCTCATTGCGCTGGGGCCGGAGCACCCTGACATCGCCAGGGCGCGCGTCACGCTCGCGCACGCCTGGTCGGATCTTGGACGATTCGTTGAAGCCGAGTGGACGCTCCGCGAGATTCTCGAGCTGACGAGCAGCTCATCGCCTGGGTCCAGGTTGACGACTATTCAGGTCCTGATGGGCCTCTCCGATCTCCTCGTCCGGCAGAGCCGCGCGCCGGAGGCCGAGCCGCTCCTGCGGGAGGCGCACCGTCTCTCCGCCCTCTCGCTGCCTGAGACTCACTGGCAGCGCGGCGATATCGACAGTGTCACCGGGGCCTGCCTCGCAAGCCTCGGGAAGCGTCAGGAGGCAGATCCACTGCTGCGCTCAGGGTTGATCACGCTGCGCTCGAGCCTGGGTGACGCCCACCCGATGACGGTCAGGGCGCTCCGCCGCTTCGAGGCTGCCGGGATGCCTCGTTGAGCGCGGGGACGACCAGCACCTCGATCTGTGAGCCGCCGGCCCCGCCGCGGTAGACGCGCTGGGTCGCCTTGCGGAAGTCCTCGGGGCGCGCCTGGGCGATCCGGGTGAATGTCTGCGGGTTGATGTCCACCAGCGGGAACCACGATGACTGGATCTGCACCATGATCCGGTGGCCGCGCAGGAAGGTGTGGTAGACGTCGGGCAGGCTGAACTCGACGGCCGACGGCTCGCCTGGCGGGAAGGGCTCCGGTTTCTCGAAGCTCTTGCGGAACTTGCCCCGGAACGGCTCGCCGCGCACGAGCTGCTGGTAGCCTCCCATGCGTGAATACCCTCTCACGCGCTTCGGCTCTGCCTGAGCCTCGTCCGGGTCATTAGGATCCACGACCGCCAGCGGCGCGGGCTCGCCGGCCGTGGCCGGATAGACATCGATCAGCTTCACCACAAAGTCGGAGTCGGTCCCGGTGGTCGAGACGCGCAGCCGCGCCTGGATCGGGCCCGCGACGGTGATCTCCGATTCCAGCGGCTCTGTCTGGTAGGCAAGCACGTCGGTGCGGCGCGCCGCGAACCGCTGATCCGCGACCATGTACTCGCGGGCCATGCCGATGGCGATCTCCTCGATGAAGGGCACCGGCTTCATGGGATCGCTCACGTACTCGTCGAAGCCCGGCTGGGAATCCGTCTCGAATCCCAGCCCCCCCTGCGCCCGCAGATGCAGCGTCCGGGCCGACGTCCCCGCGGGCGGCCAGGCGCCCAGCGCATGCCACTGGTTGCGGCCGGTCTCGAACATCCAGGCCTCGGGAAACTCCGAGGCCGGCGCGCCCTTGAGCCAGTGGGCGAAGAACGGTCGTTCGATCTTCTCCCGGTAGAACTCCGAGGTCCTGGCGTCGAAGCGCACATCGCCGAGCCCGTCGCCCGCCGCGCGGGCCCAGCCGCCGTGCACCCAGGGGCCCATGACGATGCGGTTGTTTCCCTTCGGGCTGTTGCGCTCGGCGGCGCGGTAGGTTTCCAGCGCCCCGTACAGATCCTCCGCGTCGTACCAGCCTCCCACCGTCAACACCGCCGGCTTGATGTTGCGGATGTGATCCAGGATGTTGCGCGCCTTCCAGTAGTCATCGTAGGTGTCGTGCTCCTGGATCTCCTTCCAGTACGGCACCTCGCCCTTGTAGATCGCGTCGCCGGCTTTCTCCAGCGGCAGCAGCTTCAGGAAGTAGTCGTAGCCGTCCAGGGTGCCGTGGTCCAGCAGTTCCCACTGGCGGTCGAGCGTCTGGATCGGCGTGGGCGGCTTCAGGTGCGCGAAGGGATAGAGGAAGTTGAAGGCGTGCGGCACGAAGAAGGCGCCGTTGTGGCGGAAATCGTCGCCGATGAACCAGTTCGACACCGGCGCCTGCGGCGAGACGGCCTTCACGGCCGCGTGCGCGTCCAGCATGGAACAGGTTGCGTAGAAACCGGGATACGAGATCCCCCAAACGCCGACCTTGCCGTTGTTGGCCGGCAGGTTCTTGACGAGCCAGTCGACCGTGTCCCAGGCATCGGTGCTCTCGTCGATGTCGGCGGGGCCGCGCTTCGACGTGTTGTAGGGACGCACGTGCACGAACTCCCCCTCCGACTTCATACGCCCGCGCACGTCCTGCATGACGAAGATGTAGCCGTCCTTCATGTAGGGGATCTTGATGCGGCTGCCGAACCAGCGCTCCGGCAGATCGAGCGTGCTGCCTTCGCCGTAGGGAGGCACGCCGTAGGGCGTACGCGTGAGCAGGATCGGCCAGGCCTGGGATCGATCCTTGGGGATGTAGGCCGCGGTGAACAGCCGCACGCCGTCGCGCATCGGGATCATGTATTCGTGGCGGCTGTAGTGCGCGGCCAGGTACTCCGCCGGGGAGGGAGGCTTGACGCTGGCTTCCTCCTCGGCCAGGGCCCCCGCGAAGGCAAGCAGCGCCGCCGCGGCGGCACAAGCACAGAAGCTGCGGGGACGGAGTGACATGCGGTCACCAGACTAGCATCGAGTGGCTGATCAGGGGGTTCCGTCGCGCGAGACTTTCCGGGACTCCGGCGCCGACATCGTCATCTCTGATGCGACGCGCGCCGAGCCTGCCTTCTTGCGCTTCACGGGGACGGGATCGGACGCAGTGACGCGCACGGATTCCACGGCGCCGGATCCGGTCAGCGCCGCCATGATGGAGGCCGCCCGCGCCGCGGCGAGCGCCGCCAGCTCGGGCTGCGAAATCTGCTGTGCTGCCATCAGTTTGGCGCGCAGCGCTTCGTAGAATCCCGCGGCGTCGAACGGCGGCGTGGGAGCCTCCGCGGCGGGCGCCGGCGTGAAGCGCTGCCGCTCGGCCTGCAGGGCTTCGGCCGAGAACTGCTCCACGAACAGCGCTTCGAGAATCGTCTCCAGCGTGGAGCCTCCCGAAGCGGTGGCGGCCGCAGAAGCCGCGTCGCGGCGCGCCGCGATGAGGGCCTCGAGCTTCGCGATGCGCATCGCCTCGGGATCGGCCACCGGATCGAACCGTCCCTCCACGGCCAGCGTCAGCTCGGGCCGGGGGCCGAGGTGCTCGGCGAGCTTTGCCAGCTTGTCCTGCTCCGCCGGCAGCAGATCGCTGCGTCCCGGATCGAACTCCACCAGCTCCAGGTCCTCCTCGTCCCGGCCGAACAGCCGCCCGATGGCGCGGAACGGCGCCGCCGCGATGTTGCCCAGAATCGTCTTGATCGCGCTCCAGAACACCTTGCGGTAGGCGAACTCGGGTGAATCCACCGTGCCTTCGATCGGCACTTCCAGGTTGATGCGTCCGTCCTTGTCCTTCAGCAGGGCGATCGCCAGCCGCACAGGCAGGCCGGGCGCATCGGGGCTCTCGACTTTGTCGCCCAGCACGAGATCCTTGGCGATCAGCTTGTGGTCCCCGACGAGCCGGCGATCCTTCACCACGTAGCGCACGTCGAGATCCAGCGCCCCGCTCTGGACGGCGTACCCCGCGAACTGCGCAAAGTACGGAGTCAGCCCGAGCATGTCGATGCTGCGGAAGTCCACCCTGACCTCGGACGAGGCAAGCGGATCGGATAGCCGCAGGGTGCCTCCCACCTTCACGGAGCCGGTCGCATCCACGCGTCCCTCGATGTCGACGCCGGCCGGGGCCGCGGCGAAGGTGGACAGGTCCCGGACCGTCCCTTTGGCGGAGTGGATCTCCGCCCTGAAGGGAAGCAGCAGGCTGAGGTCCGAGAACTCGGCCGCGCCGTCGCGGAATTCCACTTCGCCGATCTCCACCGCGAGCGGCTTTGCCGGCCCGGCCGTGTCCGGCGGCCCTCCGGCAGGCCCCGGCTGCCCTCCGCCGGGCGCCGCCGCCGAGGCCACCGTGGTCAGATTGAGATTCCCTTCCCTGTCGATCAGGATCTTCGCGAAGGCACGATCCAATGTCAGCTTCCTGATCCGCGCCCGGCCCGGAGGATCTTCGAACCTCAGGCCCGCGATCCCCAGCTTCTGCCAGGCCACCAGGCGCTCGCCGCGCGGATCCTGCACCTCGACCCCCTCCACGGCGCCGTCGGCCGTCATGACGACCTGCACCGGCTCTCCCGCCAGAGCGACCTGTCCCTGCAGCGCCGCCGCTCCCGACGTGATCTGCAGGCCCGGCACCGGCGTGATCCAGGACCGCAGTGGCGTCAGGTCGATCCCGCTGGCGGCGAGCTTCACATCAGCCGCGAGCGGAGCGGGCGCAATCGTCCCTGTCGCCTCGAAAGAGCCCTTCTCCATCAGGCGGCACTTCGCCCGGAACGGTATTGCCGCCGCCAGATCGCTCGTCACGCCCTGTGCCGACACCGCCAGGTCCGAGACATCCAGAGCCAGGTCGGGCTCCACCGTCAGATCCTCGAGCCGCACCGAGCCCCCTTCCAGCTCCACGGCCGCGATGCTCACGCTCCAGGGAGTGGCTGGCTCGGAGGGAGCCTGCGGTGCCTTCGTGGCCGGCGCGACCCGCGACCAGTTCAGGTTCCCGTCCGCCTCGAGGCGCGCCAGAGCGCGCGGCTTGACGATCTTCACTGCCCCGATCTCGGCCCGCGCGGCGGGCCACTCCGCCTTCACGTTGAGCACGCGCAGCTCCGGCACCTCGAGCCATGCGGCCTCCTCCTCTCGAGATCCCACCGACAGCGACCTGATGGCGGCAGAGGCGCCGTTCAGGGTTGCCTGGAAGCTCTGATCGGCTCCCTTTCTGATCTCGTATGGCAGCGAGAAGTCCAGTTGGCCGTCGGTGATCGCCAGCTTCTGCCCGTGACCCAGGTACTCCCAGGCCCGCTTCAGCCTCATTCCGGTGATATCGAGCCGTCCCGTAAAGCTCAGCGGCTCGACGACCTGCCGCCCTGCCCACCGCAGCTCGGCGCCGTCTCCCACGCCGATGACGATCGAGTGCTCTCCTCCCTCATCCGGGATTGTGATCAGGTCCTTGATCTCGAGGTTGAGCGGCTCGAAGCGCCTCTGGTAGGGAGGCTGGAGCGACGCATCGGAGAAGTCCACGGCGCCCTGCGTCACTGCGAGACGATCGATGATGAGCCGCCGGGGGCGGGACGGCTCCTCCGGAGCCCCGGACGCCGGCTTCTGTTCCATCAGGTCGGCGATGCTCGGCTTGCCGTCCGCCAGGATCCGCGCCGACACGACCGGGTGCTCCACGATGATCTCGCGGAAGCGGATGGCGCGCCGCAGCAATCCCAGGACCTGCACGTTGGCGCGCAGCAGGTCGAGCGCCACCAGGTCGGCCCCGTCCCGATCCAGGAGCTTCAGACCCTTGATCTCGGCCGTCAGCGTGAAGGGGTTGAAGCGCACCTCTTCCACGGTGGCCTCACGGTCAAGAAGCGTCCTGACCCGGCTGCGGATCTGGCTGGAGATGACCCAGGGCACGAGGAGAAAGCCCGCCAGCGTGTAGGCAAGGACGGCGGCAATGGCCGCAGCGACCCACTTCCTCCGTCGCCGCAGCCAGGGCAGAGGCCCTCCGCCTTGCGCGTCCGCGCTCATCGTCGATCAGCCCCGGCTCGTCCTCCGGACTGCATCGTCCGCTTCCGGCCAAATGAACAGATTGTGGGCTGAGTGTATGACATCTCGCCTGGCTGGTGCGCCCGGGTTTTGACGCCGGGCGCGGGACAGGCGGATGATGAGTCATGGGACGCCTTCCAAGCCTAGTGAACCTCTACGTGGCGCAGAACTCTGACGGCAGCGGCTGGTCCCTTCCGGCGATGGGAGGATTCCGCCTCATCTATACCTGGGGCACGGGCATCTACAACCTGACGGAGGAGTGGGCCACGATCACAGCTGGCTCCGGCGCTTTGGCTTATTTCGCCGATGCGTCCGGCGGCACACAAGCTTCGTTCAACGGCTACGTCCGCTTCATGGCATGGAAGTAGCCGGCGCCCGGCGCAGCTCATGCGCTTTCGCCGCGGGGAAGTAAGCGGATCCAATCTCCGCACCACCACTTGACTCGGAACTTCCCGGTTTCATATTCGGGTCCATGGCCGACAGCGTGAACGACTCCGGGATGGCGGGAGCCCGGCCCGCCCAGGCTCCGGGAATCCGGCTCTCCGAGGTGCTGTCCGCCCTCTCGTTCGCGCTCGACATCACGGAAGGGCAGCCCGAAGGCCACGCACTGCGCAGCTGCCTGATCGGCATGCGTCTCGCCCGCGAAATCGGTCTGCCTGCCGAGCGCCATGCACCTCTTTACTATGCCCTGATGCTCAAGGACCTCGGCTGCTCCAGCAACGCCGCCAAGGTCTGCTCGCTGTTCGGAGCCGATGACATCGCGGTGAAGCGCGGTCTCAAGACCGTGGACTGGACCAGCCTGCCGGAGAGCTTCGTCTACGTCGCCGGCCATGCGGCGCCCGGCGGCAGCATGCTGCGCAAGGCGATCAGGATCCTCACCATGAGCCTCGGGGGAGCGCGGGGCCAGAGCGAGCTCTTCCGGACGCGGTGCGAGCGCGGCTCCGAGATCGCGCGGATGCTGGAGCTGCCCGAGGCCACCAGCAGCGCCATCCGCGCTCTCGACGAGCACTGGGACGGCAAGGGCCAGCCCGCCGGGCTGCGCGGCGCCCGGATCCCCCTGGAGGGGAGGATCCTCTGCCTGGCGCAGACCGTCGAGGTCTTCTTCACGGAGCGCGGCGTGGGGCCCGCGTGCGAGATGGCGCGCCAGCGCAGCGGCGCCTGGTTCGATCCGGAACTGGTGGAAGCGCTCCTCTCTTTTGAGACCGACGCCGCGTTCTGGACCGGGCTGGCAAGCGGCGAGATCGCCCGGCAAGCCGCGGCCGCCGACCCGGAAGACCGGGTGCTGATCGCAGGGCAGCAGCGCCTGGAGCGCGTTGCGCGGGCGTTCGCCATGGTGGTCGATGCCAAGTCGCCCTGGACCTACCGCCACTCCGAGGGCGTGGCCGAGATCGCAGCCGGCGTGGGCGAGCGCCTCGGTCTGCGTCACCACGAGCTGCACGCTCTGAAGCTGGCGGCGCTGCTGCACGATATCGGCAAGCTCGGCATATCCAACGTCATCCTCGACAAGCCCGCAGGGTTGACGGCGCAGGAGCGCGAGTCGATGAAGCAGCACGTGGAGCACACCTACAGGATTCTCCATCGTGTCAGCGGCCTGCGCGACGTCGCCGAGATCGCCGGCTCCCATCACGAGCGGCTCGACGGCACGGGCTACTGGCGCGGCCTTCCTGCCGAGCGTCTCTCCCCTTCGGTGCGGGTCCTCGTGGTGGCCGATATGTGTGAAGCCCTGATGGCGGACCGGCCCTACCGCAAGCGCCTCACCGCAGCGCAGACTCTCGACCTGATGAGCAGCGAAGTCGGGACCGGGATCTGCCCGGCGGCCTTCGTGGCGCTGCAGCAGTTTCTCTCCACGACCGGCTACACCCCTCAGCGGGCTGCCTGATCATCGTGGTAACTTCAGGTGCGAACCCGGCGATCCCCTCTGTCACGGAGGCAGCACCATGCTCGAAAAGGTACGCCACCCACTCAAGAGCCTGCTGCGACGCGCCCTGCGCATGCCGCCCGAAAAGCGCCTGTACGTGGACAAGACACTGTTCTACCGGTATGCGAAGCACCGGCTGGGGCCGGAGGCTGTCTACGTGGAGATCGGCGCGGCGACGGGCAAGTCGGCGAAGATCTGGACCGAGTACCTCGGCCTGAGGCCGGATCGCTGTCACCTCGTGGAAGCCTGTCCCACGAACGCCCGCCTCCTCCAGGAAAAGCTGCCCGGCTACCGGGTCTACAACTACGCCGCGATGGACCGCTGCGGCGAGGTCGCGCTCAGCATCGTGGACAAGCCGGCCGACGAAGGAAGCTCCCGATCCAACTCCCTCAACGAAGGGGCGCTGCGGGCCAAATCGAAGCTGCCGATCAGGCAGGTGATGGTCCAGGGCGTCACGATGGGAGAGCTCTTCGAGCGCGCCGGGATCAGCCGCTGCGACCTGCTCTACATGAACTGCGAAGGGGCCGAGTACGACATTCTCAACGGGGATGTCTCCTTCCTGGACCGCGTCGGCCTGTTCTACCTCGACATGCACATGGGCTTGTTTCGGAAGGCCCGGACCGAGCGCGAGATGCTGGAGATGAAGGCCGCCGCCTACGACCTGCTTGCCTCCCGGGGGTTCACCCAGATCGGCGGGCACCAGCGCAAGCACATCTTCGAGGTGTCCAACATCCACCTCACCTCCTTCTGGGAAAACGACCGACTGAGCTCGGACCAGCCCCGGCTCGCGCCCACCCAGTAATCTCGCAAACCATCCAAGACACCTGGGGGTAATGGCCCTTCCCGTTCGTCCATCAGCCAGCATCCGGTGCTCATGCGCAACCCGGGTGACGGGAGGGGAAGATGGGCCGGATCAAGGCGTTCACGAGAGGAGCACGGCTTGCTGCCCTGGCAGCGGCGGCCGCGCTTGCCATCATCGGCGAGTTGCCGGCACAGGTTCAGGAAGGCCAGTTTGCCCCGGGCGCGACCTGGTTCGTGGGTCCCGGCGGCCTCACCGGCACAAACACACCCGGCTCCGGCGACACCACGATTGCCGTTGACACCAACCTCGACGGTTTCCCCGATACCACTTACCAGCTGCCGGCCGAGATCCGTCCGGATACGCAGTCCCCTGCGCGCTGGGTGCTCGATTTCCATCTTTCTCCCTCCCAGGACGCGCTCTTCGTCCAGAAGAGTGGAACCCTGAGCAACCCCGCGGGCCCCTGCGGCCAGGACGACCTGGTCCAGGTGTTCCTTTACCAGCTCGACGGCCCTCCGCTGATGACGCCGTTCAGCGGAGCGCAGGGGGTCTGCCTCAGGTCTCCGATCGCCATCCAGCCCAGGTTCCACGATGTCCCGGGGGCGTGCCTGCGCACGATGGCAATGGTGGCGGCGGCCACCGGCGGCACGCAGCCGATCCTGTGGGCCGACCTGGCGGGCGGCACCTCGGGCGTCGACTCGTTAACCTATTCCGAGGGGGTCACGAGCATCGAGTTCGCCCCATCGGGCAACGCGGCGTTCATCGTCCATGGGAGCGGAACGGCCTTTCCCAAGTACACCTTTGTCGATCTGTGCGAGAGCCGTATCGGGGGGATGCCGGGAACCCAGACTCTCCCAAGGGGCGTGGTGACGGCGCACGTCGTTTTCGCGAGCGGGCAGTTCTTCGCGCTGGTGAGAGCCAACGGCCTCGACGTTACGAACAGCGCCATCACCCTGGACGTGTCGTGCTGCCAGGCGGGAGCCTGCTGCTTCGACGACACGACATGCCAGCCTGATCGACTCCCCGGAGACTGCACGGCGGATGAAGGCCACCCGCAGGGTGGAGGCACCGACTGCTCGATGCTGGAGTGCCCCAGCCTGGTCCCGGAGGCCTGTTGCCAGCCGGATGGCCTGTGCGACGAGATCCCGCCGGGTGACTGCACGGGACTGGGTGGCACGCCGCAGGGAGTCGGTACATGCGGAGGTGTGACCTGCCCGCAGCCGCCTGAAGCCTGCTGCCGCCTGCCGGGGTATTGCAATGACGAGGAGCCGTCAGAGTGCGCCGCAAACAGCGGCGCTCCCGCCGGGCCCGGGTCTACGTGCTTCACGACAAACTGCCCGGTGATCTCCTTCGAGCTGGAAAAGTCGGGGCCCGCTTCGGGCGTGAACGGCGGAGAGATCCCCTACGTCATCACCTACCGGAACACGGGAAGCGTGACGCCACCGGTCGCCACCATCACCGACATGCTCCCCTACGGCTTCCAGGTCGTGGCCGCCAGCGCGGGAGCGGTTGTCTCCGGCAATACAGTCACCTGGTATGTCGAGAACCTTCCGCCTTCCGGCTCGGGACAGGTGACCCTGACCGTACGGGCCGACTGCACCGCCGCGTCCCTGCCCAATTTCGCCAGCATCGAGACGCCAGCCGGTGCGCTCGGTACCACCTTCGCCCAGACAGACACGCCGCTCGAGCCGGCGCCCACCGACCCGGTTTCCATCGCGATCGCGTCCGCCGGCGCCAACGGCACGCCGCTGCAGGGAGACGATCTGGTGACGCACACCATCACGCTGACCAATCCGATCGCGCTGCTGCGCGAGGGCCTGCGCGTCACGTTCGGCCCGGGCCCGGGGATGGCCTTCGACAGCGTCCTGGACGCCGGGGGCGGGACCGTTGACACCTCGAACCCTGCTTCCTGGAGCTGGTCCGGCTCCCTGGCGGGGCTGGCCGAGGTCAGCATCGTCGTCACCACGCGCGTCGACCTGTGCACGCAGCTCGTCGGGACGCGGCTCAACGGGGGCGAGATCCGCGTCGAGCACGCGTGCGCGCCCGATCCGCTCGGCGTGGCCACGCCTCCATCGCTTCCCATCCGGCCCCGATTCACCTTCGGCCTCGCGGCGGCGACGCTTCAGCCACCAGCCGTGCTCGAATCGTTCATCAGGACCACGGTCGTCCAGCTTGCCAGAAACGGGCAGACGCACGACTTCCGGGTCGAGTTCTCCAACCCAGGGGTGTCATCGAGGCCGGGAGTCAGCCTCTCGCTCGTGGTGCCGAGCTCCCTCACGCTCGCCGCCAACCCGCCCTTCGTGTCACCCACGGACCCAGGTGCGTCCTGGAACAACGCCACCCGGACGATCACCTGGTCGGGCACCCTCGCGCCGCAGCAGAGCGTCGCCATCACCTGGCGCGCGACGATCTCGAACGCGCTCTCCTGCTCCTTCCCCATCTCCGCCGGCTTGTCCGATGGCGCCTGCACGCTGCAGCGCTCCGTGAAGATGACGCTGTTGCGTGAGCCGCCGGCGCAGGAGCATCTGGTGATCCTCGGCCAGGGGGGGCTTCACACTTTCCGGCCGGGTCTCGATACCTCGCCGGTCAGCCTCATGTGTTTCGACCCGGACTATCCTGGCGGGCTCGGCAGCGCGCCCAACGGAGACATCTGGGTGGCCGGCCTGCCATCCTTCCGGCTCAATCCTCAGACTCTCGCCATCGAAGGGTTCTCGATCGCCCGCCTGCGCTCGATGGGAATGCTCCCGCCGTTCGGTGACGTCGCCATCGATCCGGCCAACGGCACCGCGCTGTTCGCCGGCGCGACGAGCGATGACCTGACCTTCTATGGCGCAATCCGGCGCTTCGATCCCGCGAGCGGGACCGCAACACCGGTCTACGACGCACCGCGAACGGGCGGGAGTCCGGGGGCGCTGACGGGGATCGTGGCCGGATCCGGCGGGGAGATCGGCGCACAGACGTTCAATCGCGTGGCGCGCATCATCTCGGCCGGCGCCGCCCAGGTCTACTCCGATCCCGCGATCGATCCGGCCGGCACGCTGGCCCTGGACACGGACGGCGACTACATCGTCAGCCGCCACACCTTGAGCGGCCCGGCCGCGCGCCAGCTTGCCGAGATCGATCCGGTGACTGGAATGATCTCGATCATCGTTCCGGACCTCAACTCACTGGTCCCGACGCCTCCCGGCGCCCCCTTCGAGGCCTCGGCCGCCGGCACGGACGGCGATGTCTATCTGGCGACCGGCTTCGGCCAGATCGCCCGGATCGAGCGGGTGCCCGCGATCTCCGGCACGACGCTGTACCAGCCGGCGCATTTCGCGATCTATGACCTCGAATACCGCCCCGGACCCTGCGGCGACGCGGATGGAGATGGCTGGGGAGCCGGGCCAGGCTGCGCTCCGGGAGCTGGCGTTGATTGCGACGACGCCGACGCCGGCACATACCCCGGCGCACCGGAGATCAATGACGGCGCGGACAACCAGTGCCCGGGTGATCCGGGAAGCGGCATCGTGGACGAGATATCAGGATCCGCCGGCTTCACCAATCCGGCCGACCTGACACAGCTCTGCTGGCCGGCGCAGGCCGGGGCGGCGCAGTACGAAGTCGTGCGCTCAACGCGCAGCGACTTCACTGCCGGCTGCACCCGCATGACGACGAGCGCTTCCTGCATCAGCGATCCCGCCCAGCCTGGCGCGGGTACGACGTTCAACTACCTTGTCCGCGCGCTGCTGCCGATGGCAGGAAGCTGGGGCGCCGACTCGGCGGGACTGGAGAGAATCGTCTCCTGTCCGTAATCAGGCCCGCATTCCGCGTCACGAAGGCGGCAGCCAGATGGTGACGATGCAGCCGCCACCGTCGCGATTCTCGACGCGCAGCCAGCCGCCGTGGGCCTCGACGATCTCGCGCGACAGGGGCAGTCCGAGGCCGGTCCCGCTCGGCTTGGATGTGTAGAAGGGCAGCAGCGCCTGGCGCATCACGTCATCCGACATGCCGGTGCCCCGATCCATGATCTGCACGCGCGATCCCGCTCCGGGCGCCGACTCCACCCGGATGCGGATCTCTTCTTCCGGGCTGCCGGACTCCCGCGCGTTCTTGAGCAGATTCAATATCACCTGCTCCATTTGCGAAGGATCGAAGACCGCCTCTCCCGGGGCGGGAGGCCCTTCGATGCCGAACGGGCTGAGCCCCGAAAGCCGCTGGAGAAAGGCGCTCCATTCCACGCGCTGCCCGCGCGGCCGGGGCAGGCGGGCGAAGCGGGAGTACCCTTCCAGGAACTGCTTGAGATGGGTCGCGCGCTCCTCGATCGTCTCGAAGATCCCCGCGAGCCGGTGCAGCTCCTCGGGCTTGTCCACCACGAGACGGCCCGAGTGCGAGAGCGACGAGATCGGAGCCAGCGAGTTGTTCAGCTCGTGGCTGATGACCCGGATGACCTTCTTCCAGATCTCGACTTCCTGGCGCCGCAGCTCCGGGGTGAGCCGCTTGATCATGTAGAGCCGGTGGCGCCGCGCGCTGAGGTGAAACTCGCGCTGCGCCAGGTGGTAGGTCTCCTCCTCTCCCCGCTGCTCCACCGTGAAGAGCGCATCCTGACCGCTCTCGAAGGCTTCGCGCATCGAGGGCGGGCATGCGGCGAGCAGATCGGCGAAGCTGCGGCCGCCCAGCGAGGCTCCTGAGAGAAAGATGTCGCGGGCGGCACGGTTGGTCCACTCGATGCGATCTTCGGCGCCGACCAGGAGGAGCCCCATGGGCGTCGTCTGCAGCACCGTCTCGAGCATGACTTCCTTCTGCCTGACTGTGTTGCGCTCCTTCTGCAGTGTGTCCCCCACTTCGTTGTAGACCGAGACCAGATCCCCCACCTCGTCCCCCCGCTCCACCGTCAGCCGCATGCTGTAGTCGCGATCGCGGAAGCTCCTGACGCCTTCGCGCAGGGCCCGCAGCGCCCTGCGGGTTGGACGCAGCATCCGCGCGAGCAGCCAGAGGCCGAGAGGCAGCCCCGCCACGATGGTGGCGGCAAAGACGAGCAGCGGGTTGCGCAGCCAGGCCGCCATGGCCGCCGCAGCCGCTCCCATGATCACGAGCGTCAACGCAAAGAAAAAGACGATGCGCAGCGCGAGACCTGGGGTGCGCGGCAGCTCCGGCTCGGCGCCGGCACGCATCGGAGAACCGCCTGACGGGGCGCTGGTCAATCGCGCGGCCGCCTCTCCATCTCGATCCCGAGCCGCTCCATCTTCCGGTATAGCGCCTGACGGCTCAGCCCCAGATGCGCCGCCGCGCGCGAGATGTTCCCCGCCGCCTCGAGCAGCGTCCGCTCGATCCGCGCGCGCTCGGCCTGCTGCGCCGGGCCTGCTTCGGACGGGCGTGACTCGGTGTCGGCAGTCGCTGGCAGATCGAGATCCGCCGCGGCGATCTCCCCGCCGCGTGCGACCAGAAGAGCCCGCTGCACCCGATTGCGCAGCTCCCGTACATTGCCCGGCCAGCTGTATGACATCAGGGCCGCGGCCGCCTCGGCGGCGAGCTGGCGGGCCGGCCGGTCGCCCGGGCCACCCACCGTGGCCAGGAAATGCTCCGCCAGCGGCAGGATGTCGTCGGGCCGCTCCGCCAGCGGCGGCACGCGCAGCTCGATCACGTTGAGGCGGTAATAGAGATCCTCGCGGAACTTCCCCTGGGCGATCGCGTCGGCGAGATTCGCGTTCGTAGCGCAGATGACGCGCACGTTGACGGAGAGTGTCTGTGTCGATCCGAGCCGCTCGAACTGCCCGCTGGCCAGCACGCGCAGCAGCTTCATCTGGCCAGCCGCCGAGAGGTTGGCGATCTCGTCGAGAAACAGCGTGCCTCCATCGGAGGCCTCGAACCGTCCCATGCGGCGGCGCCCCGCTCCTGTGTAGGCGCCCGCCTCCGCGCCGAACAGCTCGCTTTCCAGCAGCTCTTCCGGAAGGGCCCCCGCGTTCACGATCACGAAGGGCCTGGCCGCCCTGGCGGAGTTGGCCTGGATGATCTCCGCGATCTTTTCCTTGCCGGCGCCCGAGGGGCCGGTGATCAGCACCGGCACGTCGGCCCGGGCCACCTGCGTCGCCAGGCTGACCACCGCGTGCAGCTCCTGGCTGGCGTAGACCGTCCCGCGCAGATCGTAGCGCTCCGCCAGCAGCTCGCGCGCCAGGCTCCGCTCGCGGCGCAGGCGGACGTTTTCCATCTGCAGCGCTCGCAGGCGCAGCAGGTTCTTGACGCTGGCGACGAGCTTGTCGTCATCCCACGGCTTGGCGAGATAGTCGCCCGCGCCCTCGCGCATGAGCTGCACGGCCGCCTCCAGCGAGGCGAAGGCGGTCAGGATCAGGACCGGCAGATCGGGATCGAGGCGGCGGATGCCGCGGAACAGCCCGACGCCCTCGGAGCCCGAGGTGTCGCCGCGGGAGAAGTTCATGTCCTGGACGACGGCGCCGATCTCTTGATTGCGGACAGCGGCCAGCGCCTCGTCAGGCGACGCGGCCACCAGGCAAGGGACGCCGTGGAGCTCCAGCAGGATCCGGAGCGCCTGGGAGACGGCAGGCTGATCTTCCACGATGAGCACTCTGGCCATGGTGCGCGCGGACATCAATCCGGCACCCGCGAGTATAGACCCGCCCGCCTTCCCCCGAACCTCAGACGTTGCGCGTGGCGATGGCCGGAGCGATCCTGGACGCGCGCATCGCCGGCCCGAGCGCGGCCAGCAGGCCCGTCATCCAGAGGATCACCGTCCCCGCCAGCGGGACGAAGAGGCCGAGCCGCTGGGCACTCACGGCATCGACCAGCACGATGTTGAGACCGAAGGCGCCGGCGAGGCCGAGCACGATTCCCACCGTCGTGGCCACCCAGTTCTCCAGCAGGAAGTAGCGCAGGATGTCGTTGCGGCTGGCCCCCAGCGCGCGGCGCGTGCCGATCTGCCGCGTGCGCTCGGTCACGGTGAAGGACGTCAGCCCCACGATCCCCACCGCGGTGACGAAGAGCAGCAGGGCGATGATCGAGTTGAGGCTCCAGACGATGACGCTCTGGCCCATCTGGTTTTCGCTCTTGATGTCCTTGATGGCGGTCATCTGGACATTGCGGCCGTTGTGCAGCTCGAGCAGCCTGGGCTCGATGGTCGGATAGACCGTGGCGAGCTGACCCGGCACGGTCCGGACCAGGAAATGAATCCCGTTATCGTAGTTGCCCGACGGGCAGGCGAAGAAGGTCGCGTAATTGCCGATGTCCCACCCGTACGGGTTGTAGAAGGGATCGAAGATCCCCACGACCCTGAAGGACTGCGCATCTTCCGTACCGAACGACTTTCCCAGCGCATCGCCTTCGGGGTACCAGAGATCCGCGTACGCCTTGCTGACGATGACCTCCACGCTGGCGCGATTGGGATCGCCATACACCTCCTGCTCGTCGAATCCCCGCCCCGCGATCAGGGAGATGCCCAGCGTCTTGGTGATGTCCTGGTCGGCGCAGTAGACCTGCGTGCGCAGGGGCTCCTTGTCGGAGCCCAGCGGCCTCATGGTGTCCGAGCTGCCGCCCCCCTGCCACGGCCGCAGCCGGGTGTTGCTGGCGGAGGCGACCCCCGGCAGAGCCCTCAGCGCGGTCAGGTCCTCGCGCGTCTGGGTGAGCCGGTAGTCTCCGTCCTGGAATTCCTTCTCGAACGGAAAGACGTAGACCGAGATCAGGCTGTCATCTTCGAAGCCCGAGGGGCGCGCCAGATCGGTGCGCGCCGTCATGATCATATTCACGCAGTTGGCGACGATCGCCAGCGTGAGAGCGACCTCAGCCACGATGAGTCCGAAGCGCAGCTTGTTGCGCCGCATGGCGCGCAGGATGGGGCCGAATTCCATGGCGTGGTCCTCCTATTGAAGCTTGAGATGCGCCGCCGGCGGGATGCGACAGATCCGCCACGCGGGATACAGGCCGGCGATCAGCCCGGCGATGAGCGAGAGCACCACCGAGGCGGCCACCATCGTGGTGTCGAGCTTGAAGGCAGGCAGATTGGGGAACGCCCTGCTGAAGAGCGCCAGAACGAGCACCGAGAGGAGCAGTCCGACGACCCCTCCCGCCAGCCCGACGACTTCGCACTCCACTATGTGCTGCAGGAAAACAGCCAGGCGGTTGGCCCCCAGCGCCCGGCGCACCCCCACTTCGGATGCGCGCGCCAGGAACTTCGCCAGCAGCAGCCCCATGAGATTCAGCGAGCAGACGGCGAGGAACAGGAAGGAGATCCAGGCCAGCGCCCGCGCCTGCGGTGGCACGATCCCCCACTCGTCGCTCAGCTCGGAGACGGTGGACAGACGGTTGTCGATCGGCCGCTGGAACCGGCCGGCCTTCTTCTGCTCGAGGGTGTAGGCGTGCAGATAGTCGGCGTATGCCTGCTTCTTCTCTGGTGTGGCCAGCTCGACCCAGAACTGAAGCCAGGCCGCTTCCCCGTTCAGGAAGGCGCGATATCCATCCCCGGAAGGCGTTCCCCAACTATCCATATTGCCCTGAGAGAAGACCTCCATGGCTTCGAGCAGATTGAAAGGGATGAAGATGTTCTCGGGCGGCTGGAAGACATCATGGGTCAGGTCGAAGACGCGCGGCGCGGGACGCCAGCGCGCCATCACTCCCACCACGCGGAACTCGCGGTCCTCGATCCGGATCGATTCCCCCACGCTGTCGCGTCCCCCGAAAAGGCGGTCGTTGGTCGCCTGATCCAGCACCACGACCTGCTCCAGCTTTTCGTCGGCTTCGCGCCCCCACGGTCCCCCGTACTGGAACGGAACCTCGAATATCTCGAAGAAGTCCGACATGGCCATCCGCGTCGAGGCCCTGAAGGGGCGGCTCACCTTGGGATCGGGATAGACGTACAGGCGCGACTCGTAGCCCACTGTCTGGCGCACGGGGATGTCGCTCTGCATCAGGCGGCGGACATCCTGATAGGTCATCTGGGGAGGAGGGGTCGGCTTGTCGCCCGGGTAGGGGTGCAGCGGATCCCAGCTGTCCATCCGGACGTAGTGAAGGGTGTCCCGCTTCGAAGGGAGCGGATGGCGCGACAGGAGGTGATAGATGGCGATGAACGACGTGGAGATCGTGATCCCCAGCGCGATCACGCCGATGATGAGGGTGGACATCCAGGGATTGCGGCGCATGCTCTTGAGCGCGATCCGGGCGTTATAGGTCAGCATGGTTTCTCCTCACACCGCCGCGGACGGGCGGGGCGCGGCGCCGGCGGCATGATTCTTCGAGGCAAGCGGCATTGGCTGAGGCGATCCCACGTCCACGACCCGGCCATCGAGCATGTGGATGCGGCGCGGAGCGCGCTCAGCGCACTCCGGGTTGTGGGTCACCATGATGATCGTGGTACCGCGATCGTTCACTTTCTCGAGAAGCTCCATGATCTCCCAGGCGGTCGTGGTGTCCAGGTTTCCTGTCGGCTCGTCGGCCAGGATCAGCCCGGGGTCACCGGCCAGCACCCTGGCGATCGCCACGCGCTGCTGCTGGCCGCCGGAGAGCTGCGACGGGTAGTGGCTCATGCGTCCGTTGAGGCCCACCAGCGCCAGAGCGCTCTCGATGCGCTGCTTGCGATCGGATGCGGGCAGGCCGCGGTAACGCAGCGGCACGTCCACGTTGTCGCGTACGTCGAGATCGGGGATCAGGTTGAAGCTCTGGAAGATGAACCCGATCTTCTCGTTGCGGATCCGCGACATCTCCGAATCGCTCAGTCTGCTGACATCCTCGCCGTCCAGCAGGTAGGTCCCGTTGTCGAAGGTGTCGAGCAGGCCCACGACATTGAGAAACGTCGTCTTGCCGGAGCCGGAAGGGCCCATGATCGAGACGAACTCCCCGTTGCGCACGTGGAGCGAGGCGTCCTGGAGCGCCTGGGTCTTTATCAGGTCGGTGCGGAAGGCCTTGTTGACATTGGTGAGCTGGAGCATCGGATAGGTCCCCTTATTGGTTCACGAGCACGGTACGGGCGCCTTCGAAGCGCGCGATGTCGGACAGCACGATCTGTTCGCCCTCGGCAAGTCCGGAGAGGATCTCGACCTCGCCGACGCTGAGGGCCCCCACGGTGATCTCCCGCAGGGTGGCGAGTCCATCCTTGACGACGTAGACCTTGTGTGAGCCGCCGCTTTCCAGAAACGGCCCGCGGCTCACCTTGAGCACCCCGAAAGACTCCGCCAGCAGCAGCCTCACGGAGACGCGCTGGTTCTGCTTGAGCCCGGGCGGGACGGGCGGGGCGAAGGCGACTGTCGCCTCCACCTCACCCTGGCGCACCTCGGGGGAGATCGAGGTCACCTCTCCTCTCCAGGTCCCGCCCTCAACGAGGATCTCGGCGGTCGTGCCGGGCCCCACCTCGTCGGCGTAGGCCTCCGGAACGCCGATCCGGACTTCGTAGGTCGTCAGGTTCACCACCATCAGCAGCGGCTGGTTGAACGCCACGGCGTCGCGGTCCTGCACATCCACGGTGGCCACCAGGCCATCGAAGGGCGCCGTGACACTCAGCTCCTCGACCTGCCGCTGCAGATCGCGGGCGACCGAGCGCTGCCGATCGGCCTGCAGGGACATGTTGCGCAGCTCGACCGCCACGGTGTCTTTCGTGAGCTCCAGCGTCTGGCGTGCGTTGCGCAGCTCGACGTCGGCGATCGTCACCGCATCCTGCGCCGTCTCGAAATCAGTCTTGTTGAGCAGGCCCTCGTCGAAGAGACGCTGCGAGCGCTCCAGCTCGCGGCGCGCCGCGGCGGCGCGCACCTCGGCCAGCTCGATCTGCTGCTCCATCTCGATCACCGACTGTCTGCCGGCGATCTCCTGCCGGGAGGTCCCTTCGACCAGCGATGCGAGGGCCGCCTGCTCCTGCTCGAGGCGGCTCTCGAGCTCGGGGCTGTCGACGGTCATCAGGAGCTGGCCCTTGCGGATGGCCTCGCCCGCTCGTGTGTGCAGCGTGACGATGCCGCGGGCCGGACTATAGAGCCGGGGACGCAGCGCCGCGGCGATGGTGCCGGGCACCGCCAGATCGGACGTCAAGTCACCGCGGGTCACTGTGGCCAGACGCAGGCGCGAGATGTCAACGACGCGCTCCGCCCTGGCCCATCGCCCGATGGTGGGGATGGCCAGCACAACTCCTGCGAGCGCGACCGCACCGGCTGCCAGCCAGAGCTTGGCCCGCCGCGTGAGTCCCCGCGGCTTCTCGAGAACGGTGTCCATCGAGGAGGTGCCCTGCATCATCATGGGCAGGCTTCAGAGCAAGGACGGTGCCAGTTCTTCCAGGGGGGAAACGCCCCGGATCCGGCGCTTCAGCCCTCTGCTGATTGACATCTGTCCGGCCGGAGGCCGGACAGGTGTCCGGCAGCGCTGTATGCTCCACGCATGAGGAAGCGGCCGTGAGCGCGCTGGCGGTGATCGCCTGGATGGGGATCATGCTGATGCCCGGCGAGGCCGGGAGCACCGCGATCCAGTGCATGTGCGCCGAGGCGAAGCAGGTCAACGGCTGGTGCGAGCGGCACGCGGTCGGCTATGTCGCCTCGCTGCCGATCCACTCGAGGCTCCTACACGAAACGATCGACGCGCACGGCCATCAGCTCGATAACAGCACCTTCGTCTGCCCCGTCTGCCGGAAGGCGATCGAGAACGACGGCTACTGCGGGGAGCACAACCTCGGCTTCGTGAAGGGACTGGCCTTCTTTTCACGGCTGACCTACGAGCTGGCCCGGGGCGAGCGGCTGGAACCCATGACGCTCAAGTGCGCCACATGCCGGAAGAACGCGGCTACCAGCGGCTGGTGCCCAACTGATGGCGTCGGGATGGTGGGCAGCGTCGCCATCAGGGACAGGATGGCCTGGCAGGTGGCGGCCCGGAAGATGGAGACCCTGCTGGCGGCCGATCAGGAGGCGAAGCGCTGCGAGCAGTGCGCGGTCGCCATGGTGACCGACGGCCAGTGTCCCTTCTGTCGGATCGATTACAAGGACGGCGTGCGGGTCAAGCCCGCCGCCGTCCCCTGATATATCGCTAGTTACCGCAGGCGTTCGTCACGCTGCTGGCAGTGATGCCGCACTGTCCCGAAGACCCGCCGGCCCCCGGTCCAACGCGCTCCAGGCCCGCGCTGTCGTGACCCAGCGAGCCCTCGGTGGTCCCATCCAGAACCGTCATCAGGAACCAGAGCAGGCTGGTACCGTCACTGGCATCAGGAACACCGTTCCAGGTGAACGGAGAGCCGGTCCCCAGGCCGCACACGCCGCCCAGAAATCCGAAGGCTCCGCCCGGGGTGAGCGGAAGCTGCGAGCCCTGACCGAAGATGATCTGGTGCTCGTCGGAGCCGGCGCAGGTGGTGGTGTCCCAGGAGATCTGAAGCGATGCACCCAGCGTGTCCAGGGGGATGACGTCCAGCGTGGGGACGGCGGCCGGATTGGGCGCGGGCGGCCGCAGATCGATTGTCACCGAAACCCCGGCATAGTTGGTTGGCGTGTTCGCCTCGGTTGTGATCGGAAACGTCGGTGACGCTCCCTTGTTCCGGGACAGGTAGCCGTCGGTGGGTACGTTGGAGATGACCCAGGTATCGAGCCCAGTAAGCCTGAGCGTGTCGCTGACCGGGTTGAAGAAGTTCGCCGAAATCGTGAAGTTGACCTGAGGCACGCCAGGCAGCGCCTGAAATGCAGGCGTGCCGAACAGGAACCGTTTGTTGCCGGTCGGCGCGGCAGCATTGCCGGCGATGGTAACGCCGCCCGGTGTGGTGTTGCTGCTCAGTACCCTGCCATTGATAGCGACTTCATTGTTCAATCCGAAGGCTTCTCGAACCTCGATGAACTGAATGGTGCCGTCGGCGTTGCTGAATGCCTCGCCGATTCTCCACGTATGGCCGCCGGCGAACAGGTTGCCGCCGGTGGTCATAACCAGGGCGATCACCAGGATCGCCAGACTTGCCTTCCTCATGTGGCCCCCTCGCGGCGCTGCCCACACCGCAGAATCAGACGGCGCGCCCCGTGTGCGGGCGCACTTCCGTGCGAACTTGTGCCCGGACGATACGTGATCTTACTACCACCCTTTGGCCCCGGCGCCACCATAATTTGTGACGACAGCGTGACCAATGGTACCAAGCCAGGGGGGGATGCCTGGAGGATCAGGCAAGCGGAATGGTCACACCGATCGTGCTTCCCTGGCCCGGGGAGGAGACGACCGAAAGGACGCCGCCCGCCTGGCGCGCCCTGGACCGCATGCTGACCAGCCCGCGGCCACCCCCTGCCAGCCGAGGCTGTGCGTCAGCCGCCAGATCGAATCCGGCTCCATCGTCGGCCACCTCGGCCACAATCCGGCGATCCTCGATCCGGATCGACACGATCACATGGGACGCGTGGCCGTGCCTGACGATGTTGTTCATGGCTTCCTTCAGGATCAGGTAGAGGTGCCGCCGCCGCTCCGTGGCCAGCGCCAGGTCCTCGGCGCGCTCGGGAGCGTCGAATCGCCACGCCACGCCTGTGCCGTCGAACAGGTCCGCGGCCAGCTGCCGGAGGCGGGCGACGAGGCTGCCAAGATCATCCTGCCGCGGGTCGATCGACCAGACGATGTCGCTGGCGGCTTCGATCAGTCCGCGCGCCGAGCTGCCCACCTCGGCCAGCAGGTTGTCCGTCGCTCCGGCGCCGGGCGACGCCTGCCGGCGCGCCAGCTCGCTCAGGATCGAGATCCGGGACAGGCTCGACCCGAGATCGTCGTGCAGGTCGGTGGCGATGCGGGTCCGCACCCGCTCCAGCTCCAGCAGCCGGAAGACGCGAGCCCGGTGGATCGCTGCGGCTGCACCTGAGTCGGCCATGTCTCCGGCATCCGCCGCCCAGAATGTTGCCTCTTGCTCGGTAAACCGGGAGATCGTGTCGTGCTGCAAGTCGTGATCGGTTCTCTGGCCGACCTTGAGATAGAAAACGAACGCGTCCGCGCCCTGCGCGGTGAGGACCCGCAGGCCGAATGCCAGTGTCGTTCCACAGGCCATCTGCGAAGGCAGCGCCACCTGGAAGTGGGGAGCATCAGTGAAGGCGGGGCTTCCATTGGGAACCAGGTCGACCCACGTAGCCATGTTGTCCAGGATGATGGCCTCCGGATTGCTGACGGTCAGCTCCCCGCTGACGGAGGTCGCCGCAGATGTGCCGCTGTTGTGGAGTTTGAGCTTCAGGTTGGCGGTCTCTCCCGGCTCCAGCTCACCGTCTCCGTTCCCGAACGCTGTGTCGTCCACAGAAACGCCTACCAGGGAGGTTTTGGGAGCCGCGCCAGCGAGACTCACGGTCGAAACGAGGATCATGCGACTCACCACCGGCATCGACTGAATCAGGTTGAGAATGCTGCGCCTCGTTGTCATGGCTCCTTCTCCGCGCCGTAGGCCAGATCCGTCGAGCTGAATGCGAGTGCACGACGAGATTACGGAGAACGGAGGCGAGCCGGCAGACATGAATGTGCGTTTTTCAGGAGTGGGCCGCGGCTGGGCCGCGATGCCGGATCAGATCAGCCGGCGGCGCAGGGCCTTGCCGACGGCTTCCGCCTTCGAATGGACGTGGAGCTTGCCGTAGATGCTGCGGATGTAGTTGCGCACCGTGTCGAGGCTCATGTTGAAGCGCTCGGCGATCGCCTGGTATCGATATCCCTCGGTCAGCAGCTTGAGGACCCGCAACTCGTGGGGCGAGAGATCATCATCGTCCGAGGCGGGCGGAGCGGCCTGCCGGAACAGGCCGATCACCTTGCGCGCGATCTCGGGCGACATGGGAGCACCGTCGGCGTGGGCTTCGCGCAGCGCCTCGATCAGCCGGGCAGGGGGCGTCTTCTTCAGCAGATAGCCGTCCGCCCCGTTGCAGATCGACTCGAAGACCCGGTCCTGCTCCGCGTAGACAGTCAGCATGAGGATACGGGCTGCCGGCCATTTCTCCCGCAGCGGCCGCACTCCCTCGGATCCCGGCATCCCCGGCAGGTTGAGGTCCAGCAGGACCACATCGGGCCCGCGCGTGACGCGGGCTGCGAGCGCCTCCTCGACCGACCCGTAGGCCGCCCGGCAGGAGAAGCCATCCGTCCCGTCGATGAGAAGCCGCAGCCCGTCGCGCGTGACGGGATCGTCTTCGATCAGCACCACCGTGATGGCGCAGCCGGTTTCCTCGGGCATCCTGTCACTCCGGTCCGATTATGCAGCCCCCGATGCAACAGGGAAAGACATGTTCATGCGCGTTTGTGTGTTATGGAGGCGACGGGCAGGGAGCCAGGATTGGAATAGCCCCTCCGCCGGAGCTGCTACCCGGCGGGCCCTCGATGAGGCTGTTTTCCGGGGCGACCAGGTAGTACCAGGCCGTGCCGGATGGCGGCGTGCCGAAGTCCCTCGTGCGAAGCGCTCCGTCGCTGCCGGCGTCGGCGCTCTCGAAGCAGAGATGGTCATAAGGATCGCGACGGCCCGGGCTGGACATCAGACCAGCCGGGATGGTCCCGCGGTAGGTGTTCCAATGGAACGCCGCGGGAGACTCGTCCCAGACGATCTGGACGCGGTTGGCGAAGGTCAGGTTCTGGGCCGGCGCCAGCGGCATCGGGGTGAAGGTGCACATCCCGGACGCCGGCTCGCACCCGTCCGTGGTGGCCGGGTTGGCATCGTCGCACCGGAGCGTCTCGTGCTGGCAGGCGCCGTTGGACGGGTCGCACTGATCTATCGTGCAGAGGTTCATATCGTTGCAGTTGACGCCCATCAGAGTCGTGCAGGCTCCCATCTGGCAGGTCTCGTTGAGCGTGCAGGCGTTGGCGTCGTTGCAGGCCGTATTGTCCGGCAGGGGCGTGTGGGCGCAGCCGGTGCGGCCGCCGCATTGATCCACCGTGCAGGGGTTGCCGTCGTCGCAGGTGGGGGCGCCATGCTGGCAGGAGCCGGTGGCCGGATCACACGTGCTGGGGGTGCACGGGTCGCCGTCATCGCAGGTGACGTTCGAAGCCGGAGCACAGACCCCTGCCTGGCATGACTCGTTGAGAGTGCAAGCGTTGCCGTCGTTGCAGCCTGTCCCGTCTGGCATCGCAGCGGCGCTGCACGAGCCGTCGGCTGGGTTGCAAGAATCAAGGGTGCAGGGATCGCCATCGTCGCAACGGAACGGTTCATAGGAGCAGGAACCATCGGCCGTGTCGCAAAGGTCCCGCGTGCAGGCGTCGCCATCATCACACGCAGTTGGGGGATGCAGGCACTGGCCGGTGGGAGGATCGCACGCATCCTGCGTGCATGGGTTGCTATCGTTGCAGACGACTCCGTAGCACATGTTGATCAGCGACCTGAAGGCCGAGGGTCCGGGCATGAGGCCGATGTCGTCCCGCGCGATCTGCGCGTCGACAGCGCCCACGAAGCCGTCGGCGTCCAGATCGGCGCTGCGGCAGATCCCCGACTGTTCCTGCGCCGCCAGCGGCGGGGCGCCGAACTCGATCCCCTGGATCGAGGCCGGCTCGGCGAGCGCCGTCGTGAGGCGCATCGCCGCACCATCGCAGTCGTTCACGCGCTGGGCATCCGCCATGCTCACCTCGAGATCGTTGTCCAGGTCGGCGTCGCAGGCATCCCCGAACCTGTCACCATCGGCATCGCTCTGCAGCGGGTTGGCTCTGCCGATACAGTTGTCGTGCGGATCGGGCAGGCCGTCCCGGTCTGTGTCGCGCAGCGGCGGGTCACCGGGCGGCAGGCCTGCCGACCAGGTCGCCCCTAGCTGCAGCTCCTGCGGCGTGATCGGATTGGGCGGCGTCAGCACAAGCAGATCCCCCCGGGTCAGATCGCCCAGGATGACCTGCGCCGGGTCGTACTCGGCCACGAGCGCCGCCGGCTGCGACGCACCACATGCCCACATCTCAAGGCGGAGCGGTCCCTGCAGCCGTCCCGGCGTGACCGCTGCCACGCACGGACTAACCGGATTGGGCGGGGCGGCGCTGATGTCTCCCTGCAGGACTCGCGCCGACTCGGTGAGCGTGCGCCCGGGAAGCGGGGAGATGTAGAGCATCCGGTTCACGACCTGGAACCGCTCGAACACGATCCCGGAGAGGGGATCGGGGTCACTGATCGGCACCAGCTTCAGGATGAAGTCGAAGCACCCTTTCCCCTGGCAGGTGACATATTCAGGAGGACAGGGAAACGGGATCCCCTGCAGATGACACAGGTCACCCGCCTGCAGCGGACAGGCGTCGGTCCCTGCGTAGTCCGGGATGCAGCCCCCGGATGGCGTGCCGGGAGTGCCATCGGCCAGAGGCCCTCCTTCGTCGCACAAGCCGTCGTTGTCGTCGTCCGGGTCCTCGCAATTGAGCAGACCGTCGCCGTCAGCGTCCGCCCCCTCGTGACCGAAGACCGGCTCCACGCCGAAGCCGCAGGGTGCGTTGAGCTGCGAGCCCACGACGATGTACTCGTCTGCGGGGTGCTGATCCACGCTGTCGGCGCAGCCGTCGCCGTCGTTGTCGGGGATGGTCGGCTCGGGATCACAGACGTCTCCCATACCGTCGTGATCGGTGTCGACCTGAGCCGTGTTTCTCGCCTGATCGCAGTTGTCATGCGCCTGGCAGATGCCGTCGTAGTCCAAGTCGCCACCGGCCGCGAAGCAGACATCCACCAGAGGATTGGCTGTTCCCGGAGAGCGGAACTCCTGTCGGCAGATCCCGATCCGGTCTTTCTGCTGCGGCGTGAACGACTCGTACCGCAGCCCATTGACCACATACGGCCCGCGACACCAGTCATCGTAGTAGCTCATCGCATTGCGCGCGGTGGTGCCGGTCGCGCCCACCAGAAACGGGTGCGGATCGCCAGGTCCCGTCGGCCTCTGCCAGCAGCTCAGACTGCACAGCATGCCGTGTGGGCTGTCGTCATCCACCAGTCCCGGGACGAAATGGATGTTCTGGTCGCACCCTTCATGGCCATACCCTGTAAGGCCGATCGCTGACTTGTCCACACCCGGAAACGATCCCTGCAGCGGCTGGCCGTTCTGGTCCAGCGGCCACAGCTCGGTGCGCCCCGGGTCCTGGTCGGTGTCGAAGATGCCGCAGGCGGTGTTGTTCTCCCCGTCCCAGTCGAGCGGGTTTCCCGGCCCGTCCAGCGTGGCGCTCCAGGTGGCCGTGTCCATGAAGTCCTTCGTGCCGTTGGCCCAGCCGTGCGTGTGGCAGAGGCAGAAGTGATGCCCCATCTCGTGCGCAAGAACCGATCCGAGGTTGTAGGGCGTCGCTTGTGCCTTGCACCGGATGCCGTAGATAGCTTCAGGCGGGCTGGGCGTATTGCCAGGAAAGGGGATCTCGCTGCAGCACATGCCGGCCGACCCGAAATTGTTGAGGAGAATCGAGAGCTTGCTGGATCGCGCCCCGGCTACGTTGGCGCGCCAGTGGTTGAAGTTGTCTGCGCCGGATGTGCCCTGCGGGGAGCAGTCTGCCTGCTCATATTGGACATTGTGAACGATGTTGTTGACGTACGGCCGGAACGAGATGCCGTTGACCTCCCACTGAACGTTGATCTCCTGGACAGCATCCTTGATGTATCTCTTGTACTGGACTTCAGATGTGACGCCGGGGGCGCCGCAGAAGGCGGGGCTGGGCGGGCAGTAGCTGTCGATGTAGAGATCGAAGGTAGCCGTCAGCGAGAGCGTTGATCCGGATAGCAGGCAGGCAGCCGCCAGAGCGAGCCGCCGGCATGACCTCTTCAACCGGGCGCTGGTCATCGGGGATCCTCCTGTGCGATGCAGCTTCTGCACTGTCACACGCGAAAACGGGGCTTGCGAGGACATCTTGTCCGGCCGACCGGCCCTTTTTCGCGAGCCGAACGAGGCGACAGGTTCATCAGGCCGCCGGGGCCCCATCGTCATCGACGAGATCCAGAAGCTCCCTGCTCCTCGCGAGGCGCTGGTCTGGCAAGATCCTGTCAGAATCCGGATAGAATCGCGGCATGCCTGAGCTGCCTGACATCACGGTCTATCTGGAGGCGCTGGCGCCCCGGATCCTGGGGACGAAGCTGGAGAGGATCCGCCTGGGAAACCCCTTCCTGCTGCGGTCCGTCGAGCCGCCGATCGAGCAGGCGGCGGGACGGCGGGTGACGGGCCTGCGGCGGCTGGGAAAGCGGGTCGTGATCGGATTGGAAGATGACCTGTTCCTTGTGCTGCATCTCATGATTGCCGGCCGCCTCCATTGGAAGCCGTCCGGGGCGCCGTTGCTCCGCAAGATGGGGCTCGCCGCGTTCGATTTCAGCAGCGGCACGCTGACGCTCACCGAAGCCGGGAGCCGCAGGCGGGCCTCGCTCCACTGCGTCGCGGGCGAAGCGGGTCTCGCGGCGCACGATCCCGGAGGCCTCGAGGTGCTTGATGCAGACTCCGCGGCGTTTCGCGAAGCGCTCGGGCGCGAGCGTCACACCCTCAAGCGGGCCCTCACCGATCCGCACCTGTTCAGCGGGATCGGCAACGCCTACTCCGATGAGATCCTGCACCGCGCGCGCCTGTCGCCATTCAAGATGACCGACGCACTCGATGATGACGAGGCGGAGCGGCTGCGCTCAGCGTGCATCGCGGTGCTGTTGGAATGGACCGGCCGTATGAGACAGCTCTACGCTGAGAGCTTCCCGGAAAAGGTGACGGCCTTCCGCGAGGGAATGGCCGTTCATGGCCGGCACCGCAAGCCCTGCCCCGTCTGCGGGGCTCCCGTCCAGCGGATCGTTTACGCCGACAACGAGGCCAACTACTGCCCGGGATGCCAGACAGGGGGCCGTGTCCTGGCCGACAGGTCGCTGTCGCGGCTGATGAAGGATGACTGGCCCCGCACCCTCGAGGAGCTCGAGGAGCGCGGCATGGGGCTGAGACCCTAGCCCGCTTTTCTCACCAGGTTTCGTCGCGAGACCGCGCAGATGCCGTCAGGCCGGGCAACCGCAGCGGCGAGGCCGCGAGGCGTATCTTGACGATACCTTGAGTGGCCGAGCCGCGAGGACGCCCGGCATGGCGAGCAGATCCGCGGTCGCAGCAGAAATCTGGTGAGAAATCCGGGCTAGCTTGCTTTTCCGATTCCGCGGCTCAGATCGGCGTGCAGGAGCCGGTGGAAGAGATGCTCGCCGGCTTCGCGGCGCACCGAGAGGCGGCCGGCGACGTAGGCGCGCGAGGTCAGGCCGCGCTGCACCGACTTGCAGATGTCGGTGTCCTCGTCCTGGATTCGCTGGCCTACATTGATGCTGGCGATGTTGCGCTCGCGCGCCTCGGGAGAGACCTCGGTGAAGTAGAAGTCGAAGATCACCTCGGTGCGGTTCACCCCACGGGGCACGACGAGGTTCGTGTCCATGACTCCTTCGTACCAGTTGATCATGAAATTGGGATAGATCCAGTAGTACAGCGCGCGGTCCCCCTGGCGCACGGCGCCCGTTTCGGCCTCGGCCCCCTCGCGCACCACCGGGCTATGCTGCAGGCAGTGGCGCGGGCCGTTCTCGATCGCGTAGCGGCCGTAGTCCAGCACGCTGTCGAGCCCCTTGTGCAGGTAGGGGATGTGGTAGCCGCCGTCGAGGTAGTTGTCCACGAACACCTTCCAGTTGCACTCGAAGTCGTAGTGGCGCCGCTCGACGAAGTGCAGCTTGTCGAGTCCCAGCGGCCTGAACTGTGCTCTCAGCTCGTCGCCCAGGAACTCCTCGAGCAGCAGTCCCTGCGTATCCAGCCTCACGAGGACGAACCCTTCCCAGACCGCGGTCGCCACGGGCACCAGCCCGTTGGCCGCGCGGTCGAAGTCGCAGACTCCGGCGAAGTCAGGCGTTCCCTTGAGCTGCCCTTCGAGCGAGTAAGTCCAGCCGTGATAAGGACACCGGAGGCTGTTGGCCTGCCCTTCCGGCTGCGTCATGACGATGGCGGCGTGATGGCGGCAGACATTGAAAAACCCGCGCAGCTGTCCGTCTCCGCCGCGCACCACGACGACCGGCTCGCCCGCCACATCGGCCGCGACGTACTGGCCGGGACGGGCCACCTGATCGGCGCGCCCCACCCGCTGCCACGAGCTGGAAAAAACCGTCCGCCGCTCCATCTCGGCGATGCGCGGGTCCACGTACCAGGATGCGGGGATCGTGGAAGCCCTTTCGATGGGCGCGCGCGCATCGTAGAGATCGATGAGCGATCTGAGAGTCGCGTCGGAGCTCATGAGGGCCACGGGGGCGTCGAGGTCTTGCGCGGCGGGCTGAAGAAGGGCAGCTTGACTACGGTGGCGGCGACATCACGCCGGGCCGCTTCCACCGTGACCTCCATGCGCAGCTGCGTCCCCGGCCTGTGATACGGCGCGCTGACGGTCGCCAGGGCGATCAGCTTCTTGAGCGTGGGAGACCATGTGGTCGAGGTGGCCTTGCCGACCTGGCGTCCGTCCCGGTAGATCGGCACGGCGACGCGCGAGGCTGCCGCCGGGACCTGCGGCGCCAGTCCGATCTTTTCGTACAGACTCTCCAGCTCCGTCCAGCTCAGCTCCAGTCCGACGATCTCGCGCGCGTGGCCGCGGCGCTTCTCCTCCCTGAGCGCTGCCTGTCCGACGAAGCGCGCCTTATCGAGCTGCACGAGGCGGGACAGCCCCATCTCGTACGGCGAATACGCCTGCGGCTCGATGACCGCCTTCTTGACGCTGTTGAAGTCGACCTCGATGAGCAGCAGCCCCGCCTCGATGCGCGCGACATCCAGCGCCAGCATCCCGGCAGGGTGGATGTCGAACGCGCGCCCCGCAACCATCAGGGCATCCCAGACGCGCGCGGCCTGATCCCACGGCATCCAGATCTCATAGCCGAGGTCGCCCGTGTAGCCGGTGCGCGAGATGTCCACCGGCACCCCGGCGATGCGGCCCGAGGTCATCCGGAAGTACTTCAGCTTCGCGATGTCGGCCTCGGCCGCGGCGCGCAGGAGCCGGCCCGAGGTGGGCCCCTGCAGGGCCAGCGCCGCCGTGCGCTCGGAGATGTCCTCGATCTCCACCTGCATGCCGGCGGCGTTCTGCCGGAACCAGCGCAGGCTCGGATCCGCGGCGGTCCATCTATAGGCGTTCTCGTCAAGACGTGTCACGGTGCCATCGTCGATCACCTTGCCGTGCTCGTCGCACCAGGGGGTGTAGACCACCTGTCCCACCGATACCTTCCTCATGTCGCGCGTGACGATGTGATCCACCAGCCGCGTCGCATCGCGCCCGGTGAGCCGGTACTTGTAGAGAGGCGAGATGTCGATCAGGGCCGCCGCGTTGCGGATGGCGTTGTACTCGTGCTCGTGGTGGATCTCGTACGAGCTGACGGTGTAGTAGCCGGACCACTCGCGGTAGCTGAGGCTCTCGCAGAGCGGAAACGTCTTTTCGTGAAGGGCTGTTCCGATCGGCACGTTGACCTCGACGGCCGCGGCAGGCACGGGCGCGGCGCTTGTTTGGACGATTCTGTTGTCGCGGCGCGTCATTATAAATATACTCGCGCCGCTTCCTCAACCATCACGCACCACGCGGGGCCGATCATGCCGCAGATCTACGACGTCATCGTTGTCGGTGGAGGCCACAACGGCCTCACCACCGCGGCCTACCTGGCGCGCGCGGGAAAGAAAGTCGTCGTGCTCGAGCGGCGGCATGTGCTGGGCGGCGCCGCGGTCACCGAGGAAGTCTTCCCCGGATTCACCTTCTCCGTCTGCTCCTACGTGGTCTCGCTGCTGCGCCCCGAGATCATCCGCGAGCTGGATCTGCCACGGCACGGGCTGGAGATTCTGCCCCTCGACGGCACCTTCACGCCGATGCTCAACGGCGACTACCTGTGGCGCGTGAACGATCACATGAAGACGCGCCGCGAAGTGGCGCGCCACTCGAAGCTGGACGCTGAGGCGTACGACGAGTACGCCAAGGCCATGGTGGAGATGGCCCGGTTCGTCAAACCCATCCTGGGGATGACGCCCCCCGACCCGTTCTCCCCTGGCCTGGCCGGGATGAAGGACCTGCTCTTCCTGCTGCGCCGGTTCCAGCGGCTCCCCTACCAGGACAAGTACAACCAGGTCCAGCTCATGACGATGTCGGCCGTGGACTTCCTGGACCAGTGGTTCGAGTCCGATGTGCTCAAGGCCACGATGTCGGCCTCGGGGATCATCGGGACCTTCCTGGGCGTGCGATCTCCGGGCACCGCCTACGTGCTGCTGCACCACTACATGGGCGAGATCGACGGCGCCTTCCGCTCGTGGGGGTTCGCGCGCGGCGGCACCGGCGCCATCTCCAACGCCATCGCCGGCGCGGCGCGCGAGGCGGGCGCCGAGATCCGGGTCAGCGCGCCGGTGGCGAAGGTGCTGCTCAAGTCCGGCCGGGCGACAGGAGTCGTGCTCGAGAACGGCGACGAGCTGCAGGCGTCGGTGGTCTGCTCGAGCCTCGATCCCCGGCTGACCTTCATGAAGATGGTGGGGGCGGAGCACCTGCCGGGCGATTTTCTCGAGGATATCCGCCGCTACAAGTACCGCGGCTCCTCGGGCAAGGTGAATCTGGCGCTGGACGGCCTGCCCAGCTTCACCGCGCTGCCCGGCGAGGGAAGGCACCTGCGCGGCGCAGTGTCGATCTCCCCGTCGGTGGAATACATGGAGCGCGCCTACGACGACGCCAAGTACGGACGGTTTTCGCGGCGCCCCTACATCGACATGGTGATCCCCAGCCTCACCGACCCCAGCGTCGCCCCTCCCGGAAAGCACGTGATGTCGTGCTTCGTGCAGTACGCCCCCTATCATCTCAAGGAGGGCACCTGGGACGCCCGGCGCGAGGAGTTCGGCGACACGGTCATCGACACGCTGGCCGAGCATGCCCCCAACATCAAGAGCCTGATCCGTCACCGGCAGGTGCTCACGCCGCTGGACCTGGAGCGCGAGTTCGGGCTCAGCGAAGGAAACATCTTCCAGGGCGAGCTGTCGCTCGAGCAGCTCTTCTTTCTACGCCCAGCCCCGGGCTGGGCGCAGTACAAGACGCCGATCGCCAACCTCTGGATGTGCGGCTCGGCCACGCACCCCGGCGGCGGCATCATGGGAGCCCCCGGGCGCAACGCGGCGCTCAAGGTGCTGTCGGCATGACGGCCGGCCGCGACATCATTATTGGTGCGGGGCACAACGGCCTGGTGGCCGCCTGCCTGATGGCCCGGGCCGGGCTCAAGCCCCTGGTGCTGGAGCGCAAGAAGATCTGCGGTGGCTCCGCCGCCACCGAGGAGATCCACCCGGGCTTTCGCTGCCCGGCATTGATCCATACGGCGGCCTCACCTCTGCGCGGCCTGATCGAAGAGCTGGGCCTGGCGCGGCATGGGCTGGAGGTGATCCAGCCGGAGGTGCGCGTCTACGCCCCCTCTGCGGACGGGCCCGGCGTGGCGCTGTACGAAGACGCGGCGCGCACCGCGCGCGAGCTGTCGCGGCACTCCGCCAAGGACGCCGAAAGCTACCCGCGCTTCATCGAGGCCTTCGACCGGATCGGCCGGTTCCTGAGGCCGATCATGTCGATGACCCCTCCGTCGATCGACGCGCCCAGCATGGCCGAGCTGATGCGCCTGCTGGGAGTGGGCCGCCGGTTCAGGGGGCTGGGCAGGAAGGACGGCTACAGGCTGCTGCGCTGGGGACCGATGGCGGCGGCTGACCTCGTAGCCGAGTGGTTCGAGTCCGAGCTGCTGCGCGCCACGGTTGCGGCGCGCGGGATTCTCGGCAGCTTCGCCGGCCCATGGTCTGCCGGCACCAGCCTCGGCCTGCTCATGCAGGCGGCCCAGGACGGGCACGCCGTCTCCCCCTCGGTCACCTTCCGCGGCGGGATCGGGGCCCTGAGCGAGGCGCTCGCCGAGGCGGCGCGCGCCGCCGGCGCCGAGATCAGGACCGCGGCCGCCGTGGCGCGCATCACGTCGAAGGATGGCGCCGTCCATTCGGTCGTGCTCGAGGACGGCGCCGAGATCCCCGCCCGCGCCGTCATCTCGGGCGCCGACCCGAAGACCACGTATCTGAAGCTCGTCGACCCGCTGGAGCTCGACCCCGATTTCGTTCACAAGATCCGCAGCTACCGCTGCCAGGGCGCGGCCGGCAAGATCAACTACGCCCTCTCGGCCACGCCGGCGTTCAAGGGCACGGCCGGCGGCGCCGGTTCGAACGGCGGCGCGGGGCTGCTCGCGGGCCGCATCCACATCGGACCGGAGATCGACTACCTGGAGCGCGCCTTCGACGCGGCAAAGTACGGCGACTGGTCGCCCAGACCCGTCCTCGACATCACCATCCCGTCGCTGTCCGACCCGTCTCTGGCGCCTGCGGGCGCCCAGGTGATGTCGGTCGGCGTCCAGTTCGCTCCCTACCGCTTGAAGGAGGGGGCGTGGGGATCGCGCCGGGATTCCTTTGGCGACAGCGTGGAGAAAGTCCTGGAGGAATACGCTCCCGGATTCCGCGGCCTGATCGTGAGGCGCCAGGTCCTGACTCCGCTCGACATCGAAGCCGGGTTCGGACTCTCGGGCGGGCACCTCTTCCATGGCGAGCAGGCGCTCGACCAGCTTTTCACCATGCGGCCCCTGCTGGGATGGGCGCAGTACCGCGCGCCGCTGCGCGGCCTCTACCTGTGCGGCGCCGGCACCCATCCGGGCGGCGGCATCACCGGCGGGCCGGGAGCCAACGCGGCGCGGGAGATCATCAAGGACCTGAAAGGGTAGCGGCGCAGGTAGCTCATGGCAGTCCAGCTCGAGGGTGGGTGCAGAGTCGCCGGGATGCGGGAGGGGATCCCCGCGCACCACGGCACGCTGCGCACCTGGACGCAGATCGGCCGCGCCACCGGAACGCGCGCCATCTCGCTGCGGATCATCGAGTGCGCGCCGGGGCTCTCGCCGGCCTGGAGCAATCAGGACTGCGACGAGGTGCTCTACATCGTCGAAGGCCGGGCGACGATCCACCTGGATGGTGCGAGCCGCCAGGTTTCTCCCGAGACGGGGATCTACCTGCCTCCGCTGGCTTCAATCGCGGTGGAAAACCCCGGCCCGCACGGCGTCCTGCTCGCCAGCTCACGGTGTCCGGACCCGGGCGGGCCAGCCGATGAGTCCATCCCGGGAATGGCGGCCCGTGTGGACGCGGCGGCCCGTGGCGCAGCCGGGGTGGTGGCGCTGTCCGAGCGGGAGGCGGTTCCCACCAGCGATCGCTGGTACCGCGTGCTGGTGGACGAGAAGGTGGGCAGCGCCCGCGTCACCCAGTTCGTCGGCTCCATCCCGCCGGGCCGTGCCCCGGATCACTTTCATCACTATGAAGAAGTCCTGCTCGTCCTCGCGGGATCCGGAGTCATGTGGGCCGGCAAGAGTCACACTCCGATCGGCTCCGGCTCGTGCATCTACCTGCCGCACGGTCAGGTCCATTGCGTGGAGAACACCGGCAATGGCGAGCTACGCCTGCTGGGGGTTTTCTATCCGGCAGGCAGCCCTGCCGTCAGCTACACAGCGGGCTGAGCCCGCGCGCGGCGCGCGGCAGGAAGGTACATCGCCAGGCCGAGCAGGCCCCAGACCAGCACCAGCTCGACGCTGGTGAGGGACTGGCCGGCGATCCGCTCACTCAGGCTCTCGTTGCGCAGCACGCGAAGGTCCTGCATCACCTGCAGGAGAGCCAGTGCTCCCATGGTGGCGATTGAAGTCACCGCCGCCGCGCGCTGCACTCCGGGGGAGATACCCGCTGTCGCGGAGCGATACAGCTGCGGATTGAGACGAGGCAGCAGAAGCAGCGCGAGACTGTGCAGCAGGTAGAGCAGCACCAGCGCGAAGACCGCCACGTTGAGAGCCAGTCCGATCTGACCGCTCGCCAGCAGGAGGGCCGCCACCGCCAGCGTCAGGGTGAGGCCGGCCAGCGGCGTGCCCGTTCCGGCGTGCACCGCGCCGAGCCATGAAGGGATCAGCCGATCCTCGGCCAGCGAGATGGCCAGGCGCGATGGCACCAGCATGGTGGCGTTCACCGAGGTCGCGATCGCCATGATGGCGCCCAGGTTGACGAACCAGGCGGCGCCGACCGGCAGGTAGATCGCCGCGGCCTCGGCCATGGGCGCGGTGCTCGCCGCCAGTCTCTCGCCGGGCAGGACGCCGAGCGCCACAACCGACATCAGGACATAGATGACCGTGGTGCCGCACAGTCCTTTGAGGACGATGGCCGGCAGGCGCCGCGTGCTCTCCTTCACTTCGCCCGCAGCCTGGGCGATCGACTCGAATCCGGCGTAGGCGAAAAAGAGCGCGGGAAGCCCCGAGGCGAACCCCGCCGCGCCGTGCGTGAAGAACGGCTGATAGTTGGCCGGCCGGATCGCGAACAGCCCGGGGATGAGCAGCACGAAGAGAGAAAGCCCCAGCACGGCGCACATCGCCACCTGGAGCCGGCCGAACCAGCGCACGCCCGCCGCGTGGATCAGATAGAAGAAGATGAGACTTCCCATGGCCAGCGGAAGTCGATGCGGGGCCCGCAGCACTCCTGCCGAGATCTCGATGACGTAGTCGGCCAGCGCGCTGGAAAGGAAGGCCAGCGCTCCGATGTAGGAGATCATCTTGAGCCAGGCCCCCACGAACGCGAGCCGGTAGGCGCCGAATGTCCTGGAGATGTGGCTGTACTCTCCGCCGGGGGCGCGGCCCAGGGGCGTGGACAGGAAGACGCAGTAGCCAATCGATGTGGCCAGCACGGGCACGGCCAGGACGATGTATCCGAGAATGACGCTCGGGCCGGTGCGCACCCACGCCTCGGTCGTCACCCTGAAGATCCCCGCGCCGATCAGGATGCCAAGCAGCGCCGCGTAGGCCTCCAGGCTGCCCAGATCACGCCTCAGCCTTCCCGCCAGCGACGGCTCCGTCATCTGCCCGTGGTTCGGCGCTGGTCCGCCCTCTGGATGAGCGCGTTGGCCGCGCTTTCCGGGTGCAGGACCTTGTGCGCGCTCTCCTTGCCGGAGACCGGTACCTGCCCGGAGTCGATCAGGCCGAGCTGGACCAGGACGCTGGCCTGATCCCAGTAGATATGCTCGTGGGCCAGCTTCCCTTGCCTGAAGTGCACGATGACCACCAGCGGCACCGACACCCTCCTGCCGGTGGGCGCCAGGCCGGGCAGCATCCAGTCCATCTCGATCGAGTGGGTGAAGCTGAAGACCATCTCATCGACGAGCCGTTCGGCGCCGATCGTGCGCGAGACCGGGGTCATCTCCGTATCCGCCGGCATCTTCGGGATGAAGCGCTTCGAGTAGAACTCCCGGAGCTGATCGCATCCCACGCCTCCGGTCAGGACCGGCACATGATTCACGTAGGCGTCAGGCGCCATCGTGGCCAGCGTGGCCTCGGTGTCGCGCGTGGCGAACTCGTGCTTCACGTGCTCCTCCCACAGGGCCGGCAGCGACACTGCCGGCGTGGACAGATGCCGGACGAAGAACTCGAGGCTCCTGAGATTAGCCAGCTCGGCGGCTGATGCGTCGAAGTGCTTCCCACCGAACCGGGAGAAGGCATGATCCTGATCCGGGTAATCGTGCAGCGTGACAAGCGTGTTCCCGTCGAGCGCCTCGTGGATCGCAGCCTGTGCGGGCGGCGGACAGTAGGAGTCCTTCCCCGCGATGTGGAGCAGCAGCGGTGCGCCGATCCCGCCGGCCTCGTCGAGCCGCTTCTCGATGCCGACGCCGTAGTAGCCAACGGCGGCATCAGGCTGGTACCGCGCCGCGAAGAGAAACGACAGCCGCCCTCCCATGCAGAATCCCAATGCCCCCGCTCCCCCGCTGCACGCGGCGTGACGCCTGATGAAATCGATCGTCGCCGCGCAGTCCTCCAGCGCCTTCTCCTCGTCCATTCCCTTCATGAATGAGAACGCCCGGCTCCACTCCGCGTCGGTCTTGTCGGTCAGCTCCACGCCAGGCTGCTGGCGCCAGAAGAGATCGGGGCACGCCACGAGGAATCCGCGCTGCGCGTACCAGTCGGCCACGGCGCGCATGAAGTCATTAATGCCAAAGATCTCCTGGATCAGGACGATCCCGGGCCCACGGCCCCCGGCAGGCATCGCCAGGTATGCCCCGAACTGCCCGCCGCCTCGGGCAGGAATGGTCACCCTCTCGCCCATGTCGTCCTCCTGTTGGTATGAAGCGTTCATGTTAGCGCCACCGTGGTATCCTCACTGCTCCCACACACGCGGCGCGAGCCGATCAAGAAGGAGGAAAGCATGAGCGTAGCCAAGGTCACGGAGATCATCGCTTCATCGTCCAGGAGCTTCGAAGATGCGGTGCAGATCGGCATCAAGCGGGCCAGCCAGACGCTCGAAGGGATCAAGGGAGCCTGGGTCGAAGGTCAGAAGGTCGTGGTGGAGAAGGGCAAGATCATCGAGTATCGCGTCATCCTCAGGGTCTCCTTTGTCCTGAAGGACTGATCGTCATGAGATGGCAGGAGGGCCGCCGCAGCCAGAACGTGGAGGACCGGCGCGGCCGAGGCATGCGACGGCCCGTGGCGGTGGGAGGGGGCGGCCTGCTGCTGATCGTTCTGGTGATGGCCCTCTGCGGGCGCGATCCCACCGAGCTGCTGCAAGTTCTGAATCAGGCGCAGGACCCCACCATGGTCGACACCGGCAGCCCGCAGTTCCCGGAGGCGCAGGGTGGCCGGGGAATGCCGCCCGCGGGAGGCGACCCCCAGGCCGACTTCGTCAGCGTGGTCCTGGCGAACACCGAGGACACCTGGGGCCGCATCTTCTCGGCCCTTGCAAACGAGGCGTACCGTCCGCCCACTCTTGTGCTTTTCACCGACATGGTGGAGTCCGCCTGCGGCTTCAGCTCGGCGGCGGTGGGTCCGTTCTATTGTCCGGCCGACGAGAAGCTCTACATCGATCTTGGCTTCTACCGTGAGCTGCGCGATCGGTTCGGCGCGCCGGGAGACTTCGCGCAGGCGTATGTCATCGCCCACGAGGTCGGCCACCACGTGCAGCAGATCCTCGGGATCTCGGATCAGGTGCGCGAGCTGCAGGAGCGCGATCGGCGTCAGGCCAATGCCCTCTCCGTGCGCCTCGAGCTGCAAGCCGACTGCTTCGCCGGCATCTGGAGCCATCACGCGGCCGCGCAGGAAGGGCTGATCGAGGCAGGCGATCTGGAGGAAGGGCTGCGTGCCGCCGCCGCGATCGGAGACGATCGCCTCCAGCGCATCTCCGGCGAGTATGTCAGCCCGGAGTCGTTCACTCACGGGTCTTCCGAGCAGCGCGTGACCTGGCTGCGGCAGGGAATGCGGCACGGCTCGCTGGAGAGCTGCGACACCTTCCGCCAGTGAGGATGATGCAATGAGTCCTCATGCCGCAGCCACCGCGCTCGCGGGAGCCTTCGACGGACTGGTCCGTGAGTTCGAGGGGCACGGACTGGATCGCGCCGAGATCCTCCGCGCCACCGGAGTTTCTCAGAAGATACTCGCCGATCCCGACGCACGCGTTCCCTCATCCAGCCTCTGGAAGCTCTGGCGCTTCGGCATCGGCCGTCTCGGGGACATCGATCTGGGCCTGGAGTGCGCGCGCGGCCTCCACGCACGGGGGCTCGGGCTCGTCGGGTACATGATGCTGTTCAGCCAGACGTCGCTGCAGGCGCTCCGGCGTCTGTCACGGTACAGCCGGATTCTCAACGAGACGCTGCGCTACAAGCTCGAGGAGGAGCGCTTTCGCATCCAGGTTGCGCTGGAGCGCGAGCCGCGATTCGATCCCCTGCGCCATCCGATCGATCTGAGGCTGGGGGGCATTCTCACGGTGCTCAAGGAAATCTGCGGAAGCCCGCTGCTTCCCGTCGAGGTCCATCTCTCCTATCCCCGTCCGCACCGGACCTCGGGGCTGGCGCAATTCTTCGGCGCCCCGCTTCATTTCGGGATGCGGGAATCACGGCTCGTGTTCCGGAGAGCCGACCTGGAGCGCGCCGTGCCGGCTGCGGATCCCAGGCTGGCGGAGTACCTGGAGGATCTCGCGAAGGAGACGCTCCAGAGGAGCGGCGACCAGGGGACGCTGCCCGATCGCGTGCGGCGCACCATCTGGACCGATCTGGCGGACGGCGCGCCGTCGGTCGCCCGGGTCGCTTCGAGCCTGGGGCTGAGCGCGCGCAGCCTGCAACGGCGCCTGGAGCAGGAGCGCACGTCGTTCTCATCCGTCGTCGAGGGGTTGCGGCGGGAGCTGGCTCTCTCGCTGCTGATGCAGCGCGAGCTCGCCATCTCCGAAGTGGGGTTCCTCCTGGGATACTCCGATCCGGCCGCCTTCCACCGGGCGTTCAGGCGATGGACCTCCCGATCGCCGCGCCAGTACCGGGTGGAGGCCGCCAAAGCCGGCTGAACCACCGAGCCGCGGTGGCGCGTGAAGTCATGTTTCTGGCGCGCCCGGTCATGGAGGTCGCGGCCGGCGACCTCTAGATTGCCTCCATTCGTGCCGGACGGATCCGCGGCCCGTTCCTCCTGCTTCTGCCCGGTGATAAGCCAGAGCCTCTGGTCCGCCGGCACGATCCCCTGCTCGCGGGAATCCACCTCATGGACGAGCAGCCCGATCCTCAGGAGGAGTTCCTCTGGGTGCTCGACGCCCAGGCGCGGATCATCCTCTCCACATCCTCGGTGGTGCAGGCGCTGGGATACCAGGCCGCGCACATCGTCGGGCTCGCCATCACCGAGCTGCTCCACCCCGAGGATCAACCCGCGCTCCATGAAGCCATCGCTTCGGCGCGCGCGCGTCCGGACAGTCCCGTGCAGCTCGCGATCCGGGTGAGACACGCGTCGGGCGCACATCGCCTCGAGCGGTTGCTGGTGTCCGCTACCGCTCCTGCCGGCGAGTCGGCGCGATTCACCATCTCCCTGCAGCATCCCGCCAGGCCGCCGCAGCAGTCCACGGGAGCGCAGAGCGCCGAGGCCGGGATCAGAGCGCTCCAGAAATGGGAGGCGCTGGGCTCGATGGCATTCGGCATGGGCCACGATCTGGACAAGCTGATCGGCGCGGCGCGCGACGCACTCGAGCAGGTGTTGTCGCACCCAGGGCTTCCCGAGGGAGCCCTGGAAGCCGCCCGGTCAGCCCGCGGCGCAGCGCATGAGGCGGGCAATCTCACCCGATCCCTCCTGGCGCTGGGCCGCGAGCTGCACGACGAGCCGCGCCGCGTTGCGGCGGGTGACGTCATCAACAGGGTCATGGAAGTCGTGCACCTGCTGTCGCGCCCCAACGTGCATGTCCGATCGGATGTCACTGCCGGCGCTCCGGTGGTCCTCGGCTCCGAGCTCCAGCTCTACCGCGCGCTGCTCAATCTCTGCATCAATGCGCTCGAAGCGATGGAGCAGGCCGGCGGAGTCCTCGAGCTGCGTCTGGACGCCGCCGAGCCCGGCGGCGAGCTGCGCCGGGCCAGCCCGCACCTGCCGGCCGGACCCTGCGTCAGGATCTCGGTGCGCGATGAAGGGCGGGGCATTCCGGCCGACGTGATGGCCCGGCTCTTCGAGGCGTTCTTCACCACCAAGCCGCGCGGCATGGGACTGGGCCTCATGGTCGTCCGCGCGATCGTCCGCGCCCACGGCGGCGCCGTCGAGGTGGACGCCGGCCCCGGCCGCGGAAGCCGGTTTTCGATCTACCTCCCGCCCGCCTGAATCAAATTCCCCGCCGCGTGGTACAGTGCAGCCTCATCCGGCTGAGCAGGCCCCGCCGGCTGCGTGCGCAGGGCGCCGCGGGGCAGAGGTGTTCAATGCGCAGAATAGCTGCCTGGTTGTGTCGTTTCGCACTCCTTCCTGTGGCCGCGGCCGGCGCGGTGTTCGCGGCCGGTCCTGATACCAGCGGCCCACCCATCCAGTCCATGAGCGCGCTGGCGTTCGGCCCGGACGGGGCTCTCTTCATCGGCGATGGGAAGGCCGGCGCCGTCCACGCCCTCGCCCTGGGCGATCGCGCCGCGCGCAAGCCCACCGAGCGGCTCGTGATCAAGGATCTCGAGGAGAAGATCGCGGCCCTGCTCGGCGCGAAGGCCGACATGATCATGATTCACGACATGGCGGTGGATCCGATCGCCGCCGACACTTTCCTTGCCGTGTCGCGCGGACGGAGCGCGTGGGACTCGAGCTGGACGCTCCCCAACGACATCGCCGACGCGGACGTGCTGCTGCGGATCGCTCCGGATGGCGCCATCAGCGCCGTCACGCTCAACAAGCACACATGGACGACGGCCGCGCTTCCCAATCCCGTGGATGCAGGACGCAAGCACCCGTGGAAAGAAGGGATCAGCCTGCGCGCCGACACCATCACCGACATCGCGTATGCCGACGGCCTGCTCTACGTCGCCGGACTGAGCAACGAAGAGTTCGCTTCCACCATGTGGAAAGTGCCCTATCCGTTTGGCGCGCGCGCGGAGGCGACCACCCTCGAGATCTATCACGGCGCCCACGGCGAGTACGAGAGCAACGCGCCCATCCGCACGTTTCTTCCGTACAGGCTCAAGGGACAGCCCTTCATGCTGGCGGCCTTCCTGTGCACCCCCCTGGTGACTTTCCCGGTGTCGGACCTGGTCGGCGGCAAGCATCTCAAGGGGCGCACGGTGGGCGAGTTCGGCTGGGGCAACTACCCTCTCGACATGCTCGCCTATGTGAAGGAGGGCCAGCAGCGCCTGCTCCTCGCCAACAGCAACCTGCCTCTGATGATCATCGACCCGGCGCGCATCGAGAGCTTCGAAGGGGAGATCGTCTCCAAGGTGCAGGGATACACCGCCGGCGTGCCCTACGAGATCCGCTCGGGAGCCGGAATTCAGCAGATGGACTCCTTCGGCGATAAGTTCGTGATGGCGATCCGGCGCATGCCGGGCGGCCGGCTCGTGCTGGAATCGATGCCGATCGATCGGTTCTGAGGCTGGCTGCCTGCCGATCGCGCTGATCTGCCTGCTGGCGGCGGCCTCCGCACAGCCGGCTCCGGCGCTGCGCTTCCTCGCGGCTCCCGGTGCAGAGGGGTTCGGAACGGTGGTGGTGGCTCCGCTGCCGCCCGCAGCGATCGCCCGGCTCGCGACGCTCCCATCCGGCGCGCTCGAAGAGATCCTCAGCGTCCGCGTGGCCGGGACGGCGGCGGGCACCGGCGCCCTTCCCGCTGTCCTCGGCAGCATCGAGGTTGCCGACGCTGCGATCCGTTTCAGGCCGCTGGTGTCCTTCACGGCCGGCATGGAATACCGCGCCCGCTTCGACGGGGCGGCGATCGGCGTGCAGCCGGTGCTGGCGCTGGACTTCACCATGCCGATGCCCCCGACATCGGTCCCCACGCGGGTCGCGCGGGTGCACCCGGGAGCGGCTCGCGTGCCCTCGAACATGCTCCGGCTGTACGTCCACTTCACCGCTCCGATGCTGCGCCGCGGGATCACGCAGCACGTCAGGCTGCTGGATGCGGAAGGGGCCGCCCTCGTGCTGCCGTTCGCGGAGATCGATCAGGGACTCTGGGATCCGGGCGATCGCCGGCTCACACTCTTCGTGCACCCGGGCAGGATCAAGCGGGGGGTCGCCCCGCGCGAGGAGATGGGGCCGGTGCTCGAGCCGGGGCGGCTCTACAGGCTGGTCATCGATCGGGAGCTGCGCGATGCCGAGGGCCAACCGCTCGCCGCATCGTTCGAGCAGACCTTCAGGACGCTGGAGGAGGATCTGCGCCCTCCGGATCCGTCCCTCTGGAAGCTCACCGCGCCGCGCGCACCCGGCGAGGCAATCGCGCTGGACTTCGGAGAGCCGCTCGACAGCGCGCTGCTCCAGCGGCTGATCCGCGTCGAGGACGAAGCCGGAGCGGACATCGAGGGAACAGTGTCACTCGGAGCGCAGGATGCGTCGTGGAGCTTCCAGCCTGCGCAGCCGTGGAAGCCGGGCAGCTACAGGATTCTCGTGGATCCGCGTCTGGAGGATCTCGCCGGAAACGCCATCGGGCATCCCTTCGAGATCGCGCCGGGCTCTCCCGCGGCGGCGCCCCGCCCGCAGGAGCCCGTCGTCCTGTCATTTACCTTTGCCCCTGCGCGATAATCGGCATCACCGGCCCGCAGGTCTGATACCCTCTTCCGCCATGGCGCTCAGTCCGGGAACGCAGCTGGGGTCCTACAGGATCGTGTCGCCCGTGGGCGCGGGCGGGATGGGAGAGGTCTACCGCGCCTCCGACACCCGCCTGGGGCGCGACGTCGCCATCAAGATCCTCCCCGATCACCTCTCCGGAGTCGCCGACATCCGCGAGCGGTTCGAGCGGGAAGCACGGGTCATCTCGTCGCTCTCCCACCCCAACATCTGCACCCTGTTCGATATCGGCACGCACAACAACGTCTCCTACCTGGTGATGGAGCTGCTGGAGGGCGAAACACTGGCAAAGCGGCTCGAGAGGGGCCCTCTCAGGCTGGATGAGGCCCTCCGCAGCGGGGCACAGGTTGCCGACGCGCTCGACAAGGCTCACCGGCGCGGCATCGTCCACCGGGACCTCAAGCCCTCCAACGTGATGCTGAGCCGGTCTGGTGTGAAGGTGCTCGACTTCGGCGTGGCCAAGCTGCGCGACGATCAGCCCGGCACGGCGCCCGGGGCCGGCGCGCTCCCCACGACGGCGCAGACCCGCACCACGCCGATCACCCAGCAAGGGACGATCATCGGCACGATGCAGTACATGGCGCCCGAGCAGCTGGAAGGCAGGGTCGTGGATCACCGCGCTGACATCTTCTCCCTCGGCGCCCTCCTGCACGAGATGGTCACCGGAAAGCGCGCTTTCGAAGGGGCCAGCCAGGCCAGCGTCATCGCGGCGATCATGGAGCGGGATCCGCGGCCGGTATCGGAGCTGTCGCCGGACTGCCCTCCGCTGCTCGATCGCACCATCAGGCGCTGTCTGGCCAAGGATCCCGAAGATCGCTGGCAGAGCGCGCTGGACGTCAAGAGCGAGCTGGAGTGGATCGCGCAGCAGAGCGACACGACTCAGTTCGCGCGCCCCGGCACGGCGGCACCCGGCAGGCGCCGCTCCGGAGCGGCCACGGGCCTGCTCGCAGTGCTGGGCGCCGCCGCGGTGTTCGCCCTGGGATGGACACTGCGCCAACCAGCACTGCCGCGGGCCGCGCTGACGCGCACCAGCATCGTCATGGCGCGGGGCATGACGCTCGACACCGACAACACCTCCATCGCTCTGTCCCCGGATGGAACGATGCTGGTCAGTGCCGGGCGCGAGAGCGGCGGTGCCCTCCAGCTCTCCGTGCGCCCTCTCGACAGCCTGACCGCGCAGCCGCTGGCGGGGACAGATGGGGCCACCTACCCGTTCTGGTCGCCCGATGGAAGGCAGATCGGGTTCTTCGCCGACAAGAAGCTCAAGAAGGTCCCGGCCTCCGGAGGAACGGTGCAGACGATCTGTGACGCGGAGGACGGGCGCGGTGCGAGCTGGGGCGCCGATGGCGCCATCGTCTTTGCGCCGCGCGCGCGGGGCGGGTTGAGCATGGTCCCGGCCGCGGGCGGCGCTCCCGTGCCGATCACCGTTCCTGCCGACGACAGGCTCACGCACCGCAATCCGCATTTCCTCCCCGATGGCAAGCGGCTGCTCTATTTCTCCGGGATCAACGCGGGCGACCCGGACAACGGCGTCTTCAGCCTCGATATCGCGACGAAGAAAACGGACCGCGTGATCCAGGCGGACAGCGAGGGGATCTACGTCGGCCCGGGGTACCTGGCCTGGGTGAAGGAAGGCAACCTGGTGGTGCAGCCGATGGACGCCGCCACGCTGAGCCTTTCCGGCGAAGCCGTCCCGGTTGCGGAAGGCGTCCAGTTCAACACCTTCCGCTACACCGGGACCTATGCCTTCTCGAGCACCGGGCTGCTGCTCTACAGGAGCGGAGCCATCCAGGGTGAAACACAGCTGACCTGGTACGACATGGGTGGCAAGAGCCTGGGTACCGTCGGCGACCCCGCCATCTTCTGGCTCAAGCTGGCCATCGCGCCCGATAGCGCCCGGGCCGCCGCCACCGTGCGTCATCCCGACGGGGGATCCGACCTCTGGATGTACGATCTGATCCGGGGGATCGGCACCCGCTTCACGATGGGGGAGACCAACGCCCTGGTCCCACTCTGGTCCCCGGATGGACGCCAGGTGGCTTATATCGATGGCAACGGCTCGCTGTACGTGAAGGCCGCCGACGGGGCCACACCACCCCGCAAGCTCTACTCCTCTCCGGGCAACTCGCTCTTTCCAACGGACTGGTCACCTGACAGCTCGACCATCCTGTGGACCGAACAGAGCGCGAAGACCGGCTCCAACCTCCTCACCATGAAGGTCACCGGTGAGCCGAGCCCCACGGTCTACCTGGATTCCACGGCGAATGAAAGCGGCGGCGACTTCTCGCCGGATGGGCGCTGGGTCGCCTACCTCTCCGACGAATCGGGACGCGATGAGGTGTACGTCCGCTCCTTTCCGGGGGCAGGCGGCAAGTGGCAGATCTCCGCGCAGGGAGCCCAGTCGGGCGGATGGCTCGGCGGCAGGGCCGAGATCTGGTACGTCGATTTGCAGGGAAAGGCGTTCGCCGTCCCGCTGAGCCTGACCGGCTCGGCATTCACCATCGGGGCGGCACGGCCGCTGTTCGATGGAAAGGTCCTGCCGGTTGTCGTCGGGGAGTTCACGCCGGACGGCCGGCGCTACCTCGGAGCCACCACGCTCGGCGGCGACGTGGGCCCCATCCTGACGCTGGTGACCAACTGGCATACGGCATTGGAGAAGAGGTGACCGGACCCCCCGTCCGGCCGCTCCTCCCGCAGCAGGTATGAACTGATGGCTCTCACGCCAGGCTCACGATTGGGCCCGTACGAGATCCTCAGCGCGGCCGGCGCCGGCGGCATGGGAGAGGCCTACCGCGCCCGCGACACGCGGCTCGAGCGGATCGTCGCCGTCAAGATCCTGCCCGCCCACCTCTCGGATCAGCCCGCGGCGCGCGAGCGCTTCGACCGGGAAGCCAGAGCCATCTCATCGCTCAACCATCCCAATATCTGCCACCTCTACGACGTCGGCTCCCAGAACGGCATCGACTATCTGGTCATGGAGTTCCTCGAGGGTGAGTCGCTGGCCGATCGGCTGCGCCGGGGCCCGCTCACGCAGGATCAGGTCCTCAGGCTCGGAATTGAGATCTGCGAAGGGTTGGAGCGGGCGCATCGCGCCGGCGTGGTCCACCGGGATCTGAAGCCCGGCAACATCATGCTGACGAAGTCGGGCGTCAAGCTGCTGGACTTCGGACTGGCCAGGTCCGCCCCCGCGATCACGGACTCCCAGGGATCGGCTCAGGAGACATTGCACAAGGCGCTGACCGCAGAGGGAACCGTGGTGGGGACCTTCCAGTACATGTCGCCCGAGCAGATCGAAGGAAAGCACGTGGACGGGCGCAGCGACCTGTTCTCTCTGGGGGCGGTCCTCTATGAGATGCTCACCGGCAGGCGTGCCTTCGAAGGGAAGAGCCAGATCAGTATCGCCTCGGCGATCCTCGAAAAAGAACCGGAGCCGATCAGCGCGAGCAAGCCGCTGACGCCTCCGGCGCTGGACCATGCGATCCGCACCTGTCTGGCGAAGGACCCGGACCAGCGGTGGCAGACCAGCCGGGATCTGGCTCACGCGCTCAAGTGGCTCGCCGAAGGGGGTCTCCAGCCGGGTACCGCCGGCGCGCGGGCCGGGCGCGGGAGGGCCACCACATGGCTGATGCTGGCTGCACTTGTGGTGACAACTGCAGCGGCCCTGACGCTGGGAGCCCTTTATCTCGGCCGCACCGCCGCGCCCCGCGAGCGCGTCATACATAGCTCCATCAGACCGATGACCGACTCGAGCTTCATCTACTCGGACGGCTCCGGCTTCGCGCTCTCTCCGGATGGGCGCAGCCTGGTCTACGTTGGCACCATCTCCGGCGGGAAGTCGGCTCTCTGGCTGCGGCCGATCGACTCGATGCACGCGGAGCCGCTGCGGAGCACGGAGGGGGCCGCCTACCCCTTCTGGTCCGCGGACAGCAGATCGGTGGGGTACTTCGCCGGCGCCAAGCTCCGGAGGATCGAGGTCGCAGGGGGACCGCCGGTCACGCTGTGCGACGCCCCTGACGGACGCGGCGGCACATGGAGCCGCGGTGGGGACATCCTGTTCGCTCCCACCGTCAACGCGGCCATCCACCGGGTCTCGGCTTCCGGGGGAGCAGCCGAGCCAGTCACGCAAATCGATGCCGCAAGAGGCGAGGTCTCGCATCGGTGGCCCTCCTTCCTGCCCGACGGCCGCCACTTCCTCTATGTCGCTGGCATCCCCCTGTCGCCGCGGGAGAACCCGACCAACGCGATCAAGATAGGAGAGCTCGGCTCGAGCTCGACGCGGGTGATCGTCTCAACCCATGCGGGCGCGCAGTACGCCTCGGGCTATCTGCTCTTCATGCGATGGAACACGCTGATGGCCCAGCCTTTCGACCCGGGGCGCGGCGAGCTGGGCGGCGAGCCGGTCCCCATCGCCGATCCGGTGCATGAGGCAACTCTTTATTCCAAGGGACTCTTTTCCGCATCTGAGGATGGCCTGCTCGCATACCTGGAAGGCAGCGAGCTGGCGGATCGCCAGCTTCTCTGGCTCGATCGAAGTGGCCGGCATGTCGCCTCGCTGGGTGACAGGAACGCCTACGCCAGCCCGCGCATCTCTCGGGACGGAAAGAAAGTCGCCTTCTACCTGGATGCCACGGGGCACGACATCTGGACTCACGACATCGCGCGCGGCACGAGCACCCCACAGACCTTCGGTTCCGGCGCCGCCTCCACCCAGCGCAACATCTTTCCTGTCTGGTCACCCGACGGGACCAGAGTCGCGTACGCGTCCTACCGGAACGGGAAGCAGTACCTCTACCAGAAGCCTGCGGACGGATCGAGCGGCGAAGAGCTTGTCCTGGATGGAGCGGATCGCTACAGGTTTCCGACCGACTGGAGCCCGGATGGAAAGCTGATCGCATACCAGGAGGCGACGCAGGATGGCTGGGCGATCTGGATGCTGCCGCTCGAAGGCGCACGGCAGCCGTGGCGCTTCACGACCTCGCCGTTCAGTGAGCGCGAGCCGGCATTCTCCCCTGATGGGCGGTGGCTGGCCTACAGCTCGAACGAATCGGGCGAGTACAGGATCTACATCGTGCCCTTCCCGGGACCGGGCGGCAGGTGGCAGGTGTCGCCTGGAGGAGGGATCGTGGCGCGCTGGCGGCGCGACGGCAGGGAGATCTACTACATGACTCCTGACAACCGGGTATTTTCGGCCGACGTCAGCGCCAGGGGATCAAGCCTGGAGGTCTCGGCGGTCCGCCCGCTGTTCGAGACGCGGGCCTATGGAGTGTTCGGTCGGTTCGATGTCTCGGCCGACGGCCAGCGCTTCATCGTTGCTCACGAAGCGGGCGAGCCCACCACATCGATCACTCTGGTCTCCGGCTGGCCCGCCGGGATCGGAAAGTGACTTATCCCGCCCGAGCGCTGCGTCTCCGCCGTCTCAGGGCACCGGCCGGAGTGTTGCGATCGTGGAGAAGAGTGACGCTCGCAGAGATCCCACCGCGGCGGCCTCACGCGATGTGACCGCCTCTGCGTATCCCGCGAGATCCCCGAGGAACCGCCGGGCCCAGTGCGCCGCCGTGCCGGCGACAACGCGGCGCAGCATCGAGGCGTGCCGTTCCCGCCGCTCTTCCAGCGGCATCGCCAGGGCTCGCGCGATCCCCGCGGCCATGTCTGCGGGAATGAACGGGTTCACGATGACGGCCGCTTCCAGCTCTTCCGCCGCACCGGCCCCCTGGCTCAGCACCAGCACGCCCGGTGAGTCCGGGCGCTGCGCGGCCACGAACTCCTTGGCAACGAGATTAATCCCATCCCTGAGGGGAGTCACCAGCCCCACGTCGGCCTCGCGATAGAGCCTCGCGAGCAGCGGACGCGAGTAAGAACGATGGAGGTAACGGATCGGCGTCCAGTCGTCGTCTCCCAGCTCACCGTTGACGCGGCGCATCAGTGCCTCGATGCGCCGCTTCTGATCCATGCAATCAGGCACTCCCGTCCGGCTGGGCGCGGCGATCTGCTGGAACACCACCTTCCGGAGCCACTCCGGATGCCGCGCGAGCAGACTCTGAACTGCCAGGATCTTCTGCGGGATCCCCTTGGCGTAGTCGAGCCGATCGACGCCGAGGATCAGCCTGTGGCCTGTCAGGCCCGTTCCCAGCGCGGCACGCGCGCCGCCGGCGGAAGCTTCGTCCCCCGCGTCGCGGAATACCTCGGGATCGATCCCCACGGGGTAGATGTCTGCATGCTGGATCCGGCCGCGCGCCGACAGCGTGACTCCTTCGCGGCGGGCCTACTCGATGCGGATGGTGCCTGAATAAGTGACGGCCCTGACGGTCGCGCCGCCGCCGCCCGAGACCAATTCGAGACGGTCGCCGGTCTGCTCCGGCGGCCGTGCAAGAGCCGCCAGCACCTGCCCTCGTATGGAGCGCAGCGAGAAGACGGCGTCGGGAGTTCCGGGCAGCGCCGACAGATCGAAAACCCCGTCGATGCTGAGAGCGCCGCGCACGGTGATGTCGCCACTGAGCGTCGCCACCTCGGCTGCCGCGGTGCGCAGCGCCTCCAGAATGACATCGCCGCTGTCGTCTCGGCGCGCAGGCCGCCCCTGGATCGCCGCACGGTGATAGAGCCGCCGGTGCGCCCAGGGTTGGAATGCTGGAAGAGAAAACATCGAAACCAGCCGCACGGAGAATCCGTTCAAATGGTCCGGCGCGCGATCTGCAGGAGATCACGATGTCATACCTTGTCCCGAACGCGGCGGCGGCCCTCCTGTTCGCGCTGGCCGCCATCATGCCGTCCTCCCCCGAGGCGCGCCGCGCCGATCTGGCCGCCTTCCGCAAGGAGTTCCTCGGCAGGGACCGTTCCTATGCCGCCGCGGCACGGTCCGAAGCAGAATCGCGGCTCACGGCGCTGGAAGACTCGGGCCCCGGCGCGTGCCAGGCCTGTTTCGAGCTGGAGCTGGCGCGCATTGTCGCCCTGGCAGATAACGGCCACACGGCCTCCTTTCCGGGGCCTCGATCCCGCCGCTACAACCGCGTGGGGATCCGGCTCGTGCCCTTCGGGGAGGATTTCTTTGTCATGCGGGCGGCCGGATCGCACGCCGAGCTGCTCGGCGCCCGCCTGGACGCCATCGACAGCCGCCCGATGACCCAGCTGCGGGAGACGGCGCGCAGCCTGGCGGGCGGCCTCCCATCCTGGCGCGACCGCAATGCCGGCTATCTCTTCGAAAGCCCGGAACAGCTGCACGCCCTCGGCCTGAGCGAGGCGCAGGATGCCGCCACCTACAGGCTCTCGCTTCCCGACGGCAGCGTCGTGGCGCGGCGGCTCATCGCGGATCCCCCCGATCCCGCCCGGCCGAGAGCCAATGCCGACCGCTGGCTCTATCCCGACAGGATGGATTCGGAGCCGGATGGATGGCGCGCCCTGATCACGCCGGCACACGCGCCGTGGGCCCTCCGCGAGCCCGATCTTCCCTTCCGGCTGCGCGACGCGCCGGAGGTTCAGGCGCTGGTCATCGAGCTGCGGCAGAACAACGACGCGGAGAAAAGGCCGATCAGCAGGTTCCTCAGCGACGCGACGGCGCGGCTCGAGAGCCTGCGCCCGCGCAACCTGGTGCTCGACATGCGCATGAACGGAGGAGGCGATCTCAACACCACCAGGGATTTCGTCCAGAAGCTCCCGAGTCTTGTGCCCGGCAGGCTCTTCGTCCTGACCAGTCCCTGGACCTTCTCGGCGGCAATCTCGACCGTGGGATACCTCAAGCAGGCCGCACCGGAGCGCGTCACGATCGTGGGGGAGCCGGTGGGCGATCGGCTCAACATGTTTTCCGAGGGGTCGATCGTGACCCTGCCGCACTCGGGAGCCGTGCTGCTCTACGCCACGGAGCGGCACGACTACGTGACCGGCTGTCGAGACTATTCTGATTGCCACCGATGGGTAGTGAAACACCCGATCGCCGTGCCCAGCCTGGCACCCGATATCAGCGCGCCCTGGACCCTCGGCGCCTACCGCGCGGGACGGGACCCGGGAATGGAGGCGATCGCCGCCGCGCTCAAGACGGCCGGCTGAAGTGTAGCGGCATCGCACATCCCCGGCTGGGCGCGGCGGATCAGTCGAGGTACTTCACGAACACCACTTCGTTCTGAGCCTCGTTGTAGATCAGCTCGTCAACCATCGCGCGCACGGTGACGATGCCGAATCCTCCGGGCCGCAGCCCTTTCTTCTCGCGCTCCTCTACGTGCGCAACCGGGCTTTCCGAGGGCTGGCCCGCCGCCGCATGGAGGAGCCCTTTGAACTGGAATCCAGGGCCCGGATCGGCGATCCGGTAGAGCAGCATGCGTCGCGCGCGCAGGCACGCGATCCGCACCTTGCGCGTCGGATCCAGCCTGCCGCCCCACTCGATGGCGTTGAGCAGCAGCTCGCGGAAGGCATACCCGACCGATTCGCGGGTCTCCTGCGACAGGCCGGTGGCCAGCTGATCCAGGAATCCCTGGATGTGGGCCGCCGCCTCCCGATCGCACGGCACGAGGATCTCCACCCACTCCGGCCGAGCTGAGACAAGCTCGATCTCCGGAGGGACGGCCTTCTCCGAGAGCACGTCGTGCACGAGATCCACGAGCGCGGTGGGATCCACCGGCTTCTTCAGGTACTGGTGAGCCTGCTCGCGCACCGCCTTCAAGAGCGTCTCGGGAGTGTCGTCGGACGTCATGACGATCACGCGCGGACGCCTGGGTGCATCACGGAGCCTCGACAGAAGCTCCAGTCCGCTCATGCGCGGCATCCAGATGTCGAGCAGCATCAGATCGAACGGTTCCGCGCGGGCAAGCTTCTCGGCGCGGGCGCCATCCTGCGCCATGGTCACGGAGTAGCCGGCGCTCTTGAGCACTTCGGCAAGCAGATGGCGCGTGGCACGATCGTCCTCGACAATCAGGATGCTGCTCATCGTCCTTCCCTCCGGGCCTTCACCCGGCTCCGCCCCGCCGACACGGACTTCGCGCTGCCCGCGCGGGCGCGGGACCGTCCCGCCCTCACACCCAGGCTGGCCAGGCTGCGCTCCACGCGGCGCAGCTCCTTCACCAGCGAGGCGCAGGCATCCTTCGCCTGCGCCAGATCACCGCGGCGGCCCATCTGCTCCAGCCTGGACGCCGCCTCGACTGCCGCACCTGCCGCGAAATTCGCGACCGAGCCCTTCATTGCGTGCGCCGCGCTCTGGAGCGCGCCCGGATCGCGCTGCGTGACCGCCTTGCGGATCCGCGACAGCGTCGCTGGATAGTCCTCGAGGAACAGCCGGCCCACCTTGCGGGTCAGCCGGAGATCCCCTCCCATCTGCTCCAGGATCGCCTTGCCGTTGCCGGCGGCGGCAGGCGTGGCGCGGGGCCCGGCGGCGCCGCGCGCACGCGGCGTCGTGGCGGGCGACTCCTCTTCGACCACCTTGCCGATCTCGCCCCAGAGGCCGTCCTCATGGATCGGCTTGGCGAGATACCCATCCATGCCCGCCGCGAGACAGCGCTCCTTGTCCCCCTTCATGGCATGGGCGGTCATGGCGATGATCGGGATGTGGCGGCCGGTCCCCTTCTCCTGACGCCGTATCGCCCCGGTGGCTTCGAGGCCGCCCATCACCGGCATCTGCACGTCCATGAGCACGAGATCGAAGTCATGGCCTCCGTGCCGGCCGAACGCATCGAGGGCTTCGCGCCCATCCACGGCGATCGACACCGTGTGCCCTCGCTTTCTCAGGAGGCTGACGGCAAGCTCCCGGTTGACGGGGTTGTCCTCGACGAGCAGGATGCGCAGCCGCCGCCGGGTGCCGCGCGCCGCACGGCGGGGGGCCGCAGCGGCCGGGGCGCGCGGACGGCGGCCGGTGACGACATTGACGAGCGCATCCAGAAGGTCGGACTGCTTGACCGGCTTGATCAGGTAGCCGGACACGCCGAGGCGGCGGCAGCGGGCCGCGTCATCGGGGCTGCCCGCCGAGGTGAGCATGATGACGGCCGCGCCGGTCAGGCGGGGATCGCTGCGGATCGCCTCGACCAGTCCGAAGCCGTCCATGGAAGGCATGTGGCCGTCCACCATGAGCAGCTTGAATGGATGGCCGGATGCGCGCGCGCTCCGGATCGCCTCGAGCGCCTCGCCGGCGCCTTCGACCGTGGCCGGCCTGACTCCCCAGCTTCTCAGCATCGCGTCCATGATCTGGCGGTTGGTGGCATTGTCGTCCACCACCAGAACCCGCAGCCCCTCGAGACGCGCCGGCGCCGGTCGGCCTGCCGGCCGCTCCGCACCGGCCGGCAGGCCGAACCGCGCCGTGAAGTGGAACGTGCTTCCCTTGCCGGGCTTGCTGTCCACTTCGAGAATGCCGCCCATCAGGATGGCGAGCTGCGCGCTGATCGCGAGCCCGAGCCCGGTGCCACCGAAGCGGCGCGTGGTGGAGCTGTCCACCTGCTCGAAGAGACCGAAGACCCTCTCGCGGTGCTCCTCGGGAATCCCGATCCCCGTGTCGGCGACCGCGATGCGCACCCAGGTGTCCCGGCCGCCGGCAAAGGCCGGCTCCGCGCAAAGCACCACCTCGCCGCGCTCGGTGAACTTGATCGCGTTGCCGATCAGGTTGACCAGGATCTGGCGCAGCCGCCCCGGATCGCCCACCACCTCCTCCGGCATGCCCTGCCGGATGTCGCAGATGATCTCCAGACCCTTCGCGTGCGCCCGCGCGGCGAGCATCCTCAGGCTGTCCTCGAGGATGTCCCGCAGGCTGAAGCGCACATGATCGAGATCGAGCTTCCTGGCCTCGATCTTGGAGAAGTCGAGGATGTCGTTGATCAGCTCCATCAGGGAATCGGACGCGTCCTTGACCGACTTGAGGTAGTGGCGCTGCTCGCCTGTGAGCTTCGTCTGCAGGGTGAGCTCGGTCATCCCGATGACCGCGTTCATCGGCGTGCGGATCTCGTGGCTCATGTTGGCCAGGAAGTCGCTCTTGGCCCGGGCCGCATCCTCCGCCCTGGCCTTGGCGTGCTCCAGCTCCTTGACGAGGTGCGCCAGCCGCGCGTTGTTCTCCTCCTGGGCACGCTTCGCCGCCTCCAGATCGCTGGCGTACTGCCTCAGCTCCGCGTCGGCGCGCTTGCGCTCGGTGATGTCGCGGGCCGCCGCGTAGATGCTCTGCTCCGACAGCCGAGGCCTGGCGTTCCAGAGCAGCCACCTGTAGGAGCCGTCCTTGCACAGGTAGCGGTTCTCGAAGGAGATCGCGTCGGCCCCTTCGCCCAGCTTCCGGGTCTCGGCCCGTGTGCGGCGGACGTCGTCGGGGTGGACGAAATCCAGGAAGGGGCGCGCCAGGAGCTCGGCGTGCGAGAAGCCGAGAGTCCGCTCCCACGATTGATTGAGGCGCTTGAAGTAGCCATCCAGCCCCGCGATGCAGAGAAGATCGATCGATGCGGAGAAGAACCGATCCAGCTCGGCCTCGGCCTGCTTGCGCTTGATGAACTGGCCGATCTGGCCTCCGATCGCCCCCATCATCCGGAGCAGCTCCTGGTCCGGGGCGCGGATCTCGTGGCTGAAGAACTCGAGCACCCCCAGGACCTTGCTGCCGAGCAGGATTGGGAACCCGAACGCCCCATGCAGACCCTCGCGGGCCGCCACCGGCGCGCGGGGGAAGTTCTCGTCGCAGGTCACGTCGGGGATCCATGCCGGCTGGCCGTCCGCCCAGACGCGGCCGGGAAGGCCGATGCCGCGCACGAAGGTGAGCCTGTGGCTGATGGCGTCGAACTCCGGAACTGAGACGGAGGGTGGATGCCAGGTCTCGACGCAGGCAAGCTGGCCGGACGTTTCGTCGACGCGCCACACCGCCCCATGGTCCCAGCCCAGGCTGTCGCAGATTGCCTGGAGGATCCGGGGCGTCGCCTCGCCGAGCGTGGCCGACTCCGCAAGGACGCTCGCCGTGGCGTAGGCCGCGCTCAGGCGCTTTTCGGCCTGGGTGGGAGTTCCCTGAAACGGCTCGCCGGAATGCCCGGGCGATGCCATAGGTCACGCCCTTTCAGCGCCCCGCACCGGCGGGGCCTGGCAGAGGATGTCTTCAGTCCATGGTGGTATGGACTAAAGATACCTCAGTCCGGGGACGTCGTGGCATCAACTCCGCGTAGAGCTAGAACCTATCTCAAAATCAATTAACTGGTTCAACCTACCTTCGCCTTCGATTATCATGATGCTCGATGGTCAGGCTCAGCGATGCAGATTGGGAGCGAATCCGGGAGCATTTCCCCGAGGA